>Ga0247611_10000034_pt1 | contig 247700 bp, 205 predicted proteins | sample 177DNAGHGhighgp2_FD_192422 | JGI IMG/M metagenome (GOLD analysis project Ga0247611, IMG submission 192422) | Sheep rumen microbial communities from Palmerston North, Manawatu-Wanganui, New Zealand - 1770 DNA GHGhigh gp2 | ecosystem: Host-associated > Mammals > Digestive system > Stomach >... | reverse complement strand
ATCCTCGCCAAGACGGGCGCGACGGTTCCGACGATGAATGCGAACTACTTCTTCAACGTGGGTCCGGCCTTCTGGAACGGGGCCATCAACCAGGAAACCGCGACCGTCGGTGGCGCCCTCCTCGAGGCCGATCCTTGCGCCGGTTCCGCCGAGTTCAACTTCAAGTTGACCGACGCGGACCTCCGTAAGGCCGACATCGGCGATCCGCGCTGGAACTCCGCTTCCCCGAACTATTCCCGGAGGAAGTAACTGTACAAAGGGAGCCGGGGGTGATACCCCGACTCTCTTCCAAGATTCTAAAAACACTGACAGATATGAGCTTCATCAACGACAACTTCATGCTCCAGACGGAGACCGCCCGCCAGCTCTACCACGAGCACGCGGCGAAAATGCCCATCATCGACTACCACTGCCACCTCGTGCCGCAGCAGATCGCCGAGAACATCCAGTTCCGCGACATCACCCAGCTCTGGCTGGTGGACGGTCACTACGGCGACCACTACAAGTGGCGCGCGATGCGTGCTAACGGCGTGTCCGAGGACTATCTCACCGGCGGCAAGCACACCGCCTGGGAGACCTTCGAGAAATGGGCGGAGACCGTTCCGTACACGATGCGGAACCCGCTGTACCACTGGACGCACCTGGAGCTGAGCCGCGTGTTCGGCATCGACAAGCTCCTGTGCCCGGCGACTGCCCGCGAGATCTTCGAGGAGTGCAACGCGAAGCTGGCCACGCCCGAGTTCCGCGGCCAGGCCCTGATCCGCAAGTTCGGCGTGGAGGTGGTCTGCACCACCGACGACCCGGCCGATGACCTCCGCTGGCACAAGATGATCGCTGAGAACCCCTTCGGCACGAAGGTGATTCCCGCCTGGCGTCCGGACAAGGCGATGGCCATCGAGAATCCGAAGGCGTACAAGGCCTATCTCGAACAGCTTGGCAAGGCCGCCGATATGGAGATCGACTCCTATGCCGACCTCTGCGAGGCCCTCAAGAAGCGCCATGATTTCTTCGCTTCCATGGGCTGCAAGCTCTCTGACCACGGCCTGGAGAACTTCTACGCCGCCGATTACAAGGAGATTGAGATCGAACTGATCTTCAAGAAGGTCCTGATGGGCATCGCCCCGAACGCCAAGGAACTGGAGAAGTTCCGCAGCGCGTTCCTGCACGACCAGGCCGTGATGGACGCCGAGGCCGGCTGGGCCCAGCAGTTCCACATCGGCGCCATCCGCAACAATAACACGAAGATGTTCAACGAGGTCGGTCCGGACACGGGTTACGACGCCATCCACGATTCGGAAATCGCGGCCGCCGGCCACCGGTTCTTCGACCGCCTCACCCTGGAAGGGAAGCTTGCGAAGACCATCCTCTACTGCCTGAATCCGAAGGACAACGCCGTGATGATGACGATGGCTTACACCTTCAACGACGGCACTTTCCCGGGCAAGATGCAGTTCGGCTCGGGCTGGTGGTTCCTGGATCAGGAAGTGGGCATGCGCCGCCAGCTGGACTCCCTGTCCGCGCTGGGTCTCCTGAGCCGTTTCGTGGGCATGCTCACGGACAGCCGCAGCTTCATCAGCTACCCGCGCCACGAGTACTTCCGCCGCATCCTCTGCGACGTCCTGGGCAAGGATGTCGAGCAGGGCAAGCTCCCGGCTTCCGAGCTCGATTTCATCGGCAAGATGGTCGAGGACATCTCCTACAACAACGCGAAGAATTACTTTAACTTCTAGATGGACTACATCAAGATCAACCCCGCCGACAACGTCGCCGTCGCCCTCCAGGACCTCTCCCAGGGGGCCGTGGTGGAAGGCGTGACCTTGTCGATGGATGTTCCCCGCGGGCACAAGATCGTCCTCCGGGACCTCAAGGCCGGGGAGAACGTCATCAAGTACGGTTTCCCGATCGGGCACGTGACGCGCGATGCGGCCGCCGGTTCCATGGTGGACCACACCTGCATCAAGACCAACCTGGAGGGCCTGCTGGATTATAGCTACCAGCCTGCCCTGGTGGACATTCCCGATGCACCCGTCAAGCGGACCTTCAAGGGCTTCCGCCGGGCTGACGGGCAGGTAGGCGTGCGCAACCAGATCTGGGTCATCCCCAACGTGGGCTGCGTGAACGGTATTTGCCAGACGATCGTGGAACGCTTCAAGGCGGAAATCGCCGGGAAGGAGGGGAGTGTCGGTGCCGTCGTCGCTTTCCCGCACAACTACGGCTGCTCGCAGCTGGGCGCGGACCACGAGAATACCCGCACCGTCCTCGCCGACATGGTGCACCATCCCAACGCCGGCGGCGTGCTGGTCGTCTCGCTCGGTTGCGAGAACAACCAGTTGGACGCCTTCCGCGAGCTGGTGGGGCCGGTCGATGAAAGCCGCGTGCGGATGTTCGTCACCCAGAAGGTAGACGATGAAATCGAATACGGTCTGCAGCAGCTCCGCGAAATCTTCGCCGTGTGTTCGAAGGACGAGCGCGAGGACGTTCCGGTTTCGGAACTCCGCGTCGGTCTCAAGTGCGGCGGTTCCGACGGCCTCAGCGGCATCACGGCGAATCCGCTCCTGGGCGTGTTCTCCGACTGGATCGTCGCCCAGGGCGGTACGACCGTTCTTACCGAGGTCCCCGAAATGTTCGGCGCCGAGACGCTCCTGATGAACCGTTGCCAGGATGCGGCCACGTTCGACAAGACCGTCCATCTGATCAACGACTTCAAGGAATACTTCATGAAGCAGGGGATGCCCGTGTACGAGAATCCCTCGCCGGGCAACAAGGCCGGCGGTATCTCCACGCTGGAGGAGAAGTCCCTCGGCTGCACGCAGAAGTGCGGAAAGAGCATCGTCCGCGGGGTCTTGAAATACGGCGAACGCTTGAGCGTCAAGGGTTTGAACCTCCTCAGCGCGCCTGGCAACGACCTCGTGGCCTCCACGGCCCTCGCATCGTGCGGCTGCCAGATTGTCCTGTTTACCACGGGACGCGGCACCCCGTTCGGAACCTTCGTCCCCACGATGAAGATATCGACCAATACGCCCCTCTTCGAGAAGAAGGGCCATTGGATCGACTTCAATGCCGGCGTTCTCGCCCAGGGCGAGCCCATGGCGGACGTCTCCGCCCGTTTCATCGACTTCGTCCTCGCCGCCGCCTCTGGCGCGCCGGTAAACAACGAGAAGAATGATTGGCGCGAAATCGCCATCTTCAAATCCGGGGTCACGCTCTGACCGTCCTTTCATTTTTGTCATTTCGAGCTTGTCGAGAAATCTAAGAAACTAAATCAATCATATGGAAAGATTAAACAGAACTTCCGCCCCGCAGGCGAAGCAGTACACCGAGAAGGTCATCCAGTTCGGCGAAGGGAACTTCCTCCGCGCATTCATCGAATGGATTATCTGGAAGACCAACCAGAAAACCAATTTCAACGGCTCCGTCGTCGTGGTGCAGCCCATCGAGAAGGGCATGGTCGGCTGGCTTAACGAACAGGACGGCCTGTATCACCTGAATCTCCAGGGACTCCAGGACGGCCAGCCCGTGGACAGCGTCGACCTGATCGACGTCATCAGCCGGGGCCTGAGCCCCTACGAGGATTTCCAGGGCTATCTGAAGCTCGCCGAACAGCCGGAGATGCGTTTCGTCATCTCCAACACGACGGAGGCGGGCATCGCCTTCGATCCGTCCTGCAAGCTGGACGACGCTCCTGCCTCGTCCTATCCCGGTAAGCTTACCCAGCTGCTGTACCACCGCTGGGAGTACTTCAAGGGTGACAAGACGAAGGGTTTCATCATCTTCCCGTGCGAGCTGATCTTCGAGAACGGAAAGCACCTGAAGGAATGCATCCGCCAGTACATCGACCTGTGGAACCTGGGTCCGGACTTCCGCGCCTGGTTCGAGGAGGCCTGCGGCGTGTACTCGACGCTCGTGGACCGCATTGTCCCGGGTTATCCGCGGGATACCGCCGCCCAGCTGTGCGAGCGCGTGGGCTATGACGACCATCTGCTGGACAAGGCCGAGATCTTCCATCTGTGGGTGATCGAGGCGCCGAAGGAGGTCGCTGCGGAGTTCCCGGCCGACAAGGCGGGCCTGCACGTGCTGTTCGTTCCCTCGGAAGCTCCGTATCACGAGCGGAAGGTGACCTTGCTCAACGGCCCTCACACCGTGCTCTCGCCGGTGGGCTACCTGAGCGGACTGGACACCGTGAAGGAATGCTGCGAGGATCCCGAAGTGGGACCATTCGTGAAGAAGGTCATGTTCGAGGAACTCCTTCCCACGCTCAACCTCCCGAAGGAAGAACTGGAGAAGTTTGGCTGCGACGTGATGGAGCGCTTCCGCAACCCGTTCGTGAAGCACTTCGTGACGAGCATCATGCTCAACTCCTTCCCGAAGTTCAAGACGCGTGACCTGCCGGGTCTCAAGACCTACCTGGAGCGCAAGGGTGAACTTCCGAAGGGCATCGTCCTCGGTCTCGCCGCCATCTGCACCTATTACAAGGGCGGCAAGCGTGGAGACGTGGACATCGTCCCGAACGACGATCCCAAGATCATGGAACTGCTCAAGGACCTCTGGGCGACCGGCGACGTGCGCAAGGTGGCCGAGGGCGTCCTGGCCGACGAGTTCATCTGGGGCGAGAACCTGAACGCCATCCCGGGCCTGACCGACCTCCTCGAGGCCGACCTCGCCCTGATCCAGGCCGAAGGCATGCGCGCCGCTGTCAAAACTGTAATTGCTTAATACTATGGGTGAAACACAGAAAAAACTGATGACCAACTGGCGCTGGTGGCTGTGCTCGCTGCTCTTCGTGGCGACGACCGTCAACTACCTGGACCGCCAGGTGCTGTCCCTCACGTACGAGAACTTCATCAAGCCGGAATTCCACTGGAATGATGACAATTATGGAACCATTACGGCTTTCTTCTCCATCTTCTACGCGATTGCCTGCCTGTTTGCGGGCAAGTTCGTGGACTGGATGGGCACGAAGAAGGGCTACCTGATCGCCATCGGCGTCTGGTCGGCCGGCGCGTGCCTGCACGCCGCCTGCGGCTGGGCTACGGGCGTGATCGTCGGACAGGACCTGGCCGCCCTCAAGGGGGTCGAGGTCGCTTCCAACGTCGCATTGGCCATCTCGACCACTTCCGTCTATCTGTTCCTGCTCTGCCGGGGTATCCTGGCACTCGGTGAGGCCGGCAACTTCCCGGCGGCCATCAAGGTGACCGCCGAGTACTTCCCGAAGAAGGACCGCGCTTTCGCGACCTCCATCTTCAATGCCGGCGCTTCCGTCGGTGCGCTCGCCGCGCCGCTGTGCATCCCGCCGCTCGCGATGAAGTTCGGCTGGGAGATGGCCTTCATCATTATCGGTGCCCTGGGCTTCATCTGGATGTTCTTCTGGGCCTTCATGTATGAGAAGCCCGAAAAGAGCAAGCACGTGAACGAGGCCGAATTGGCGTACATCCACCAGGATGACGTGGAGGAGGCGGCTGCCGCAAACGCGGCGCCCAAGGCCGAGGAGGAGAAGCAGGTCTCCCTCTGGAAGTGCTTCTCTTTCAAGCAGACCTGGCAGTTCATCACCGGTAAGTTCTTCACGGACGGTGTGTGGTGGTTCTTCCTGTTCTGGGCTCCTTCCTACTTCAGCAACCAGTTCAATGCGCCGGTGACGACTCCGCTGGGACAGTGGCTGATCTTCACGCTCTATCTCATCGTCACGGTCGTCTCCATCGGCGGCGGTTACCTGCCGAAGATCTTCGTCGAGAAGAAGGGGATGCATCCTTATCCGGGCCGCATGCTCGCCATGCTCATCTTCGCATTCTTCCCGCTCTGCGCCCTGCTGGCGCAGCCGCTGGGCATGCGCTTCAACTCCGCCTGGATTCCCGCCATCCTTATCGGCCTCGCGGCCGCCGGCCACCAGGCCTGGAGCGCGAACCTCTTCTCCACCATCGGCGACATGTTCCCGAAGGGCGCGATCGCGACCGTCACGGGCATCGGCGCCATGGCCGGCGGTGTCGGTTCCATGTTCATCCAGAAGATCGCCGGCAAGCTGTTCACCTACGCGGAGAACGCCGGTCCGGCCTTCCGTTTCCTCGGCTTCGAAGGCAAGCCGGCCGGTTATTTCATCATGTTCTGCTTCTGCGGCCTGGCCTATCTGATTGCCTGGGTCATCATGAAGTCCCTCGTGCCGAAGTACAAGCCCGTGGAACTGTAGTCCTGCAACTGATTCGAAAAAGGGCCCTGCCGGTTCGGCGGGGCCCCTTTTTTTGGTGCGACAAGCGTGGTCTACTCAATCACCGCCGCCCAGCCGCCGTTGCGGGCCATGTGGATGTCGACAGTCTCCGTGCTGTCGACATTCTTTTCGACCTTGTTGTAGTGCATGGCCTGGTAGCCGGCGTTGACGCCGTCCTTGAAGGCGGTCATCCGGTGCCGGCCGGGGGAGAGGAAGTCGAGCTTGATGGAGAAGTTTCGCTCGTTGCCGTTCGTGATGCCACCGATGAACCACTTGGAGCCCTTGCGCTTGGCGACGATGACATATTCGCCGGCCTTGGCCTCCAGGGCGCGGGTTTCGTCCCAGGTGGTAGGGACGCTGGCGATGTAGCGGGCGCAGTCCTCGTTCTCGTAATAGCGGGTGGGATTGTCGCAGAGCATCTGGACGCCGCTTTCCAGGATTACGTACAGCGCCATGTTGAAGGCGCGCGTGCCGGGGGCGCCGCTGTTCGGGCGCACGGCGCGGTAGCGGTCCGGCTGCAGGTTGTACATGCCGCCGGGGGTGAAGTCCGCGGCGCCCACGGCGTTGCGGATGAACGGCAGCCATACGGTGTTCTCCGGCCGGCAGCGTTCCATCCCCTCCAGGCCCAGTACGCCCTCGTAACTGAGGAGGTTCGGGTACTCATACTCGAGGCCGGCCGGGGTGAAGGCGCCGTGCCAGTCCAGGACGATATGGTACTTGGCCGCTTCCGCCGTCACTTGCTTGTAGAAGTTCACCATCCACTGGTCGGCATGGTCCATGAAATCGATCTTCATGGCCGGGATGCCCCATTCCGCATAGGTCTTGAAGATGGTGTCGAAGTGGTTGTAAACCGTGAGCCAGGGCACCCAGAGCACGATTTTTACGCCGATGCCGTTGCAGTAGCGGATGAGCTCGTGAATGTCCAGGTCGTCGTTCCCATGGAAAGGATCCTCCGTCGTCCGGGCCCAGCCTTCGTCCAGCAGGATGTACTCCACTCCAAACTTGGCGGCGAAATCGGCATAGTACTTATAGGTGGCGAGGTTGCAGCCCGCCTTGAAGTCCACATCGGGGCCGTAGGGCGCCGCGCCGTTCCACCATTCCCAGGAGAACTGGCCGGGATGGATCCAGCTGGTGTCATCCAGGACGCTGCGGCGGGAAAGCTGGGCGGGAAGGGTCTGTTCGAGGATGCCCTTGGAGTCCGTCACGGCCACCCAGCGCCACGGGAAAGCGCGGCTGGCGGCCGTCTTGGCGATGTACGGGGCCTCCTCGACGATTTCCTCGCTCCGGTCTCCGCGGGGTTCCCAGCGGAGCGGGGCCTTCGGATAGGTGGGAATCACCGCCGTACCGTCCGTCGTGTAAAACAGGTGCGGATAGTCGTCCAGGTCGCTTTCGCCGAGGAGGAGCTGCGCATCGTCCGGATCGGACAGGAGCAGCGGCGAGGTCGCCATCTTGCGGTCCGATGCGGCCCAGTCTGCGAGCGAGCCGCTGCGGTAGGGCTCCTCGCTGGAGGTGTTGAACGACCGCGCCGTCTGGTAGTTGGCCGTGAATCCGTCGGCCGGAATCAGGAGGAAATGGTCGTCATACACTTCCACGTCCCCCTTCCGGTCCATCACGAACCGGTACGCGACGGCATTGTCCATCACGCGGAGCAACATGGAGACACCCTTGCCCATCGACAGCTCCGTCTCGTTGTATTCGAGGGTCACCGTCGAGAACTTGAGCGGGACGACCGGATGGAACTGGTCGTACGTGAACCGCGTCTTCCCGACCTTCACGCTGCCGGCGGGAATGGTCTCCGTCCCGGTCGTGAGGCGGATGTCACGGATTTCGTACATAGGCTTTCCTTCCTTGATGACCGTGTAGGACACGCTGCCGGAGCTTGTTTCCAGGTTCACGGTGAGTTTTCCGTTCGGGGAAAGGAGCGTAGTGGTCTTGGGGGCCGCCAGCGCGGCTACGGCCGTCAGCGTGGCCGCCAGGATGCAGAAGAGGGATTTGTTCATCGTTTCAGCAAAAAAAAGTGGATCCGGTTTGGACCCACTAATTTAATGAGATTTACCTGTTTGTGCAAATCCTTCCTTACACCAGTCCCTGGTCCACCATCGCGTTGGCGACCTTGATGAAGCCGGCGATGTTGGCGCCCTTGACGTAGTTCACGTAGCCGTTGTCCTCGGTGCCGTACTTGAGGCAGGCGGCATGGATGTCGGACATGATGCGGCGGAGGTTGGCGTCCACTTCCTCGGCCGTCCATTTCTGGCGCATGGAGTTCTGAGACATTTCCAGGCCGGAGGTGGCGACGCCACCCGCGTTGGAAGCCTTACCGGGGGAGTAGAGGAGACCGTTCGACTGGAAGATGCGGATGGCTTCCGGGGTGGAAGGCATGTTGGCGCCTTCCGCAACGCAGAAGCAACCGCCGGCGACGAGCTTCTCGGCGTCCTCCTTCTCGATCTCGTTCTGCGTGGCGCAGGGGAGGGCGATGTCGCAGGGAACGCCCCAGGGGCGCTCGTCAGGATGGTAGGTGGCCTGCGGGTACTGCTCTACATACTCCTTGATGCGGCCGCGACGGAAGTTCTTGAGCTCGAATACGAAAGCAAGCTTCTCCTCATCCAGTCCTTCAGGATCGTGGATGTAGCCGTTGGAGTCGGAAAGGGTCACGACCTTGGCGCCCAGGCGCATCGCTTTCTGCGCAGCGTACTGGGCCACGTTGCCGGAACCGGAGATCGCGACGGTCTTGCCCTGGAAGGTCTCGCCGCGGGTCGCGAGCATCTGCTCGGCGAAGTAGCAGAGGCCGTAGCCGGTGGCTTCCGGGCGCATGCGGGAACCGCCCCAGCCCTGGCCCTTGCCGGTGAGCGTGCCGGTGAATTCGTCGCGGAGACGCTTGTACTGGCCGAACAGGTAGCCGATTTCGCGGCCGCCCACGCCGATGTCACCAGCCGGGACGTCGGTGTCCGGGCCGATGTGGCGCTGGAGCTCGGTCATGAAGCTCTGGCAGAAACGCATGACTTCCGCGTCGGACTTGCCCTTGGGGTTGAAGTCGGAGCCGCCCTTGCCGCCGCCCATGGGAAGGGTGGTGAGGCTGTTCTTGAAAGTCTGCTCGAAGGCGAGGAACTTCATGATGGACAGGTTGACGCTCGGATGGAAACGGATGCCGCCCTTGTAGGGGCCGATGGCGCTGTTCATCTGCACGCGGAAACCGCGGTTGATCTGGACTTCGCCCCGGTCGTCCATCCAAGGGACCCGGAAGATGATGACCCGCTCGGGTTCGACCATCCGCTCCATGATCTTGAGATCAAGCAGGTGGGGGTAAGCGGTGATGTAGGGAGCAACGCTTTCCACGACCTCGCGGACGGCCTGGTGGAATTCCTTCTCGCCCGGGTTACGCGCAATGACGCCCGCCATGAACCCGTCGATGTAGTTCTGGGTGAATTTGTCCATTTTATATACACTGCTAAGGTTAACCGCTTACAAACATAATTAAAAATTTTAATAGATGAAAGATTTCGTCCCAAAAAATGCGTAAAAATTTTAAGAACTAGTTTTATGTGACTGATTATAAATTGTTTGAAAATATAACCCCACAGGGACTACGTCGCCGGATTCGACCTATCAAATTGAAACTTGTGATTCTCCGGCTTTTTCCCTACTTTTGCCAAACGAAAGCACATTCCCATGGTTTCCGAACTCATAGACAAATACATCTGGCTGGTGCAGACCTTCATCGACGCAGGCCCCGGCGGCCTGTCGCTGCCCGAGATCGCCGACCGGTGGACCGCCCGCTACGGCGGGGCGGACTACCCCCGGCGCTCGTTCAACAACCACCGGGAGGCGGTCGCCGAGGTCTTCGGCATCGAGATCGCCTGCAACCGGAGCACCAACCGTTATTATATTGACGCGGGGGAGAGCGCGGTGGACAAGCGCCAGTCCGTCGACTGGCTCATCAATACTTTCACGGTCAACAACCTCCTTTCCCTCGGGAAGGAACGTCTCTCCGGCCGCGTGGCCGTCGAGGACATCCCCTCGGGCCAGAAACACCTCGTCACCGTCATGCAGGCGATGCTGGACAACGCCGTGATGGAGCTTCGCTACCGGAAATACCTCAGCGAAGAGGAGGAAGTGCGGCACATCCGTCCCTATGCGGTAAAGGAATTCGAGAAGCGTTGGTACGTCGTCGCCTACAGTGAGGAGGCGGAAGCCTTGCGCGTATATGCCATGGACCGTATCCTTTCCCTGACCCCGGCGGGGGAGCATTTCAAGATGCCCAAAGGGTTCCGGGTCGATGACCTTTTCGAGGCCAGCTACGGCATCTATCTGCCGGAAGACGTACCGCCCGTCCTTGTGAAGATCCGGACGACGGCGCGCGAAGCCGCCTACCTGAAGGACCTGCCCATCCACCCGAGCCAGGTCTTCCTGGGAGAGGAAAAAGAAGGCCGCTGCCTCTTCGCCATGCGGGTCATCCCCAATCCGAACCTCGTGATGGAGCTCTGCAAACACGGAAACCGGCTCGAAGTGCTGGAACCGAAGCCCTTGCGGGAGCAGGTGGCTAATGAATTGCGTAAGGCGTTGGAAATCTATGAAAGAAACAAATAAGTTTTACATGAAAACAAAAATGTTAACCCTCGCGGTGGCGGCTTTTTCCCTCCTCGCGTGCAATGATGAATCCATGAAACCACAAGCAGGTTACATCGGACCGGCCGACCTGAAGATCGAAGACGGCCGGATGACTCCGGAAGTCCTCCTCTCCCTCGGACGCCTCTCCGATCCGCAGCTTTCCCCGGACGGAAAGACCATTCTCTACGGGGTCAGTTACACCTCGATCGCCGACAACCGCAGTGTCCGCAACCTCTTCACCCTCCCGGTCGAAGGCGGCACGCCGACGCAGCTCACCATGGACGGCAAGAGCATCAGCAACGCCCGCTGGTCCCCGGACGGCGGCTGGATCTTCTTCCTCCAGGGCGGCCAGGTCTGGAAGGCTCCCTACAAGGCCGGCCGGCTGGGCAAGCGGGTCCAGGTGACGGATGTGGCCAAGGGCGTCGACGAGTTCGCCCTTTCCCCGGACGCCGCCCAGATCATGTACGTGAGCATGGTGCACAGCGCCGTCGAGCGTCCCGTGGACACCGACCCTTTGCTGGACAAGGCCGACGCTTACGCGACCGAAGACCTGATGTACCGCCACTGGGACCATTGGATGGAGGACATCAACCATACCTTCATCGCCCCGCTCAGCAACGGCATCGTCAAGGAAGGCCTGGACATCCTGGGCGGCCCGGACGTGCTGTACCAGCTTCCGAACGGCCCCTACGGCGGCATCGAGAACCTCTCCTGGAGCCCGGACGGCCGCTACATCGCCTATGCCTGCAAGAAGAAGGAGGGCAAGGAGTACGCCTTCTCCACGGATACCGAGATCTACATCTACTGCCCCCTCACCGGCGAGACCACGGTCATTCCCATGGGCGGCGGCTATGACACCGTTCCCGTCTGGAGCCCCGACGGCAGCAAGATCGCCTGGCTGTCCATGGCCCGCGACGGCTATGAGGCCGACAAGGTGCGCCTGATGGTGGCCGATGTCGTCTATGAGCCGGAGGGGGAGGGACAGACGGCCAATCCCGCCATCGAAAACATCGTGGACCTGACCGCTGATTTTGCCTACAATGCCGACGGCCCCGTGTGGGCGGCTGACAGCAAATCCCTGTATATCAATTCCCTCGTCGAAGGCGTCCAGGCCATCTACAACGTGATTGCCGACCCGGAGACCGCCTTCTTCCGCATCACCGCCCCGAACCTCTGGTTCGACTTTGGTTCCCCGTTCGCCATCCTGCAGGACGGCACCCTGCTCACCACCTACTGCTCCATGGACTTCCCGACCGAGCTTGTCTCGGTGAAGGATACGTCCATCGACCAGCTCACCTTCGAGAACGCCCACCTGCTGGACCAGTTGGACAAGCACGAGACCGAGGCCCGGATGGTGCCCACGGCCGACGGCGGGCAGATGCTCACCTGGGTCCTCTATCCCCCCAAGTTCGATCCCACGAAGGAGTATCCGGCCATCCAGATCTGCCTGGGCGGTCCGCAGGGGACCCTGTCGCAGGGCTGGTCCTACCGCTGGAACTATTGCCTGATGGCCCATCAAGGCTATGTCGTCGTCCTCCCGAACCGCCACGGAACGACCGCTTTCGGCCAGCCCTGGTGCGAGCAGATCTCGGGCGACTACATCGGCCTGAACATGCAGGACTACATGGCCGCCGCGAAGATGATCAAGGATGAACCGTACGTGGACAAGGTGGCCGCCTGCGGTGCTTCCTACGGTGGCTATAGCGTTTATTATCTGGCCGGTATCCACGGTGACCTGTACGATTGCTTCATCGCCCATGCGGGCATCTTCAACGAAGAGCACATGTACATGACCACCGAGGAGATGTGGTTCCCGAACTGGGATAACGGCGGCATTCCGCACGAGTATGCTTACGAGGCCGGCCAGGTGGGCCCGGCCGGCGACGGCATTACTTTCGGCGGTCTCCAGCAGGCCGGATCGCCCTGGTCCAATGCGCCGAAGGCTGTCCGCCATTACGCCAATTCCCCGCACAAGCTTGTCCAGAACTGGCATACCCCGATCCTGTGCATGCACGGCGGCATGGATTTCCGCGTCCCTTATGACGAAGGCATGGCCGCGTTCAACGCCGCCCAGATGATGGGCGTTCCGTCGAAGCTGGTCGTGTTCCCGGGTGAAAACCACTGGATCCTCAAGCCGCAGAACGCGCTCTACTGGCACCGGACGTATTTCGGCTGGCTGGACCGCTGGATGAAGGACTAGGAGATCTTCGAGTAGTCTTTCTGCAAATACTTGTCTTTCCGAAGCTCGGCCGCGAGAACCGCGTTGCCGGGCTTTTCCAATGCCGGGTCGAGGTCCAGGATGTGCGTGGCATAACCGCGGGCGTCGGACAGGATGACGCCGTCGCGGGCGAGGGAAGCGATGTTCAGCGAGATCGGGAGGCCCGACTGCTGGGTGCCCTCCAGGTCGCCGGGCCCCCGCATCTTCATGTCCTCTTCCGCGATTTCGAAGCCGTCTTCGGTGGCGCACATCAGGTCCAGGCGCTTCTGCGATTCCTTGGACACCTTATACCCCTTCATCAGGATGCAGAAGGAACGCTCGGCGCCCCGGCCCACGCGGCCGCGGAGCTGATGCAACTGGCTCAGCCCGAAGCGTTCCGCGCTCTCGATTACCATGACGGATGCATTGGGAACGTCCACCCCCACTTCGATGACCGTGGTGGAGACGAGGATGTTCGCCCGTCCGGCCACGAAGGCGTCCATGAAGAACTTTTTCTCTTCGGCCGTCTGCCGTCCATGGACGATCGCCACCTGGTACCTGGGTTCCGGGAACTGCCGGATGACCTCCTCGTAGCCGAGTTCCAGGTTCTTGTAGTCCAGTTTCTCGCTCTCGAAGATGAGCGGGTAAACGATGAAGGCCTGGCGTCCCTTGGCAATTTCGTCGCGGATGAAGTTGTACATCGCAATCCGCTTGTTTTCGCCCACGCAGAGCGTCTGGACGGGCTTGCGGCCCGGGGGCATCTCGTCGATGACGGAGACATCCAGGTCGCCGTAGAGGGTCATGGCCAGGGTTCGGGGAATGGGGGTGGCCGTCATCACGAGCACGTGCGGGGCTACGCCGCCAGCGCCTTTTGTCCATAGTTTCGCGCGCTGGTCCACGCCGAAGCGGTGCTGCTCGTCCACAATGGCCAGTCCGAGGGCCTTGAAAACGACCGTGTCCTCGATCAGGGCATGGGTGCCTACAATCAGGCCGATGCTGCCGTCCTGGAGTCCGGCATGGATCTCGCGCCGGGCCGCCACCCCGGTGGAACCTGTGAGGAGGGCGGCCTTCACCCCCGTCGGGGCCAGGTACTTGGAGATATTCGCAAAATGCTGATGCGCAAGTACTTCCGTTGGAGCCATCAGGCAGGCCTGATAGCCGTTCGCCACGGCGATGAGTGCCGTCAGCACGGCCACCATCGTCTTGCCGCTGCCCACGTCTCCCTGCAACAGGCGGTTCATCTGGTGACCGCCCTTGAGATCCTCTCGGATTTCCTTGATCACGCGTTTCTGCGCGCCGGTGAGGTCGTAGGGGAGGGCCTGATAGCAAAGGTTGAACGCTTCGCCCACCCGGGGCATGGGGAGTCCCACGGCGTTCCGGCTGCGGATGTATTTCTGTTTCAGCAGCGAAAGCTGCAGGTAGAAGAGTTCCTCGAACTTGAGCCGGTAGGTGGCTTTTGCCAGGGCGTTCTGGTCGACGGGGAAATGGATCTGACGGAGCGCGTAGCTCAGGGGCACCAGCCCTTTCTCCTGGAGGATGTAGTCCGGGAGTGTCTCCTCCAGGGTGGGGAGGACGAGGTCCAGGGCCGAGGCGACGAGCTTGCACATCAGTTTCCCGGTGATGCCGCCTGTCTTGAGTTTTTCCGTCGACGGATAGACGCCCGTGAGGACGCCTGCCTGCGCGTTGTCGGGGGCGTCGAACTCGGGATGGACCATGTTGATGCGTCCGTTGAAGGCCTGCGGCTTTCCGAAGAACAGGAACGTATGCCCCGGGATGAGCCGCGCGTGCATGTACTTGACGCCTTTGAAGAAGACGACCTCCATCTCGCCGCTTTCGTCGCCGATGATCACGGAGAGGCGGTTGACCAGGTTGTACTTGAGCTTGTCCACGGGCAGTTCGGCGCCATTCTTCGCATACAGACGTGCCTTCAGGACAGTGCCCACGACCTGCACGTAGGACTGGTCGGGGTGTATGTCGGCGATTCTCTGGACGGAACTGCGGTCGATGTAGCGGAAAGGATACTGGTGGACGAGGTCTCCCACGGTCGCCACTTCCAGTTCGCTCCGGAGGAGCGCCGCCCTCCGCGGACCCACGCCGGGAAGGTACTGGATGTCCGTTTCCATCGCCTTGCTCATAATGCAAAAATAATAAATCTTTCGTAACTTTGTGCCTATGGACAAGATGATCATCGACAACGATACGTTCTTTGCCGACGTCCTGCGGCTGCTGGACCAGGGGAAACGGGTGACCATCCCGGTCAAGGGACTCAGCATGCTCCCGTTCATCCGGGGCGGCAAGGACCTCGTGGTACTGGAAAAGGCCGGAGAGGTCCTCGAGGCCGATGATATCGTCCTGTTCCATGTGGGGCCCAGGGAGGGAGGACGGTACGTGATGCACCGGATCCTTTCCATGGACGGGGATGCGGTGGACATCCAGGGCGACGGTGTGCCGGAAACCCACGAGCATGTGCGCCGGAACCAGGTGATCGCCAAGGCGGTGGAAATCCTGCGCGGCGGGAAGCGCCGCGTGGACCCGTACGGTCCCGGCCAGCGCCGGCTGGTACATTTTTGGCAGTGGCTGCGCCCGGTGCGCCGGTACATCCTGTTCATCTACCGGCATTTGCCTTGGAACCGAAGTTGGATCAAAGAGAATAGAAGCATTATATGAAGATCAAGGAAGGATTCGTCCTCAGGACCATTTGCGGACAGAGCGTCGTCTCCGGAGAAGGAAGGGCCCAGGTCAACTTCTCCAAGCTGGTGAGCCTCAACGATACCGCCGCGTACCTTTTCCGGGCCGTGCAAGGCCGGGAATTCACGGCTGAAACGCTGGCGGACCTCCTGCTGGAGGAATACGACGTGGACCGCGAGACGGCCTTGAAGGACGCCGAAACCCTGTGCGCCCAATGGAAGGAAATCGGGATAGCCGAGTAGGACAAGGGACTGACAGCCAGTTTTTTGCACTCCTGCGTGCCGGGCTTTGGAATGAAGTCCCGGCGCGGGATTGTTTTACGTCCGGAACGGATTGGGAAGCCCTGTACCGGCTGGCGGCCGCGCAGACCGTCGTCCCTTTGGTGACCGATGGCATCAACCGGCTTCCCCGGGAACTGCTTCCGGCTGAACCGGAACGCCTGGACCCGTTCATCGGCAGCCTGATGTCCACAGCGAAGCGGAACCGTCGGCTGGATGCCTTCATCCCCAAACTGTTCACCGAACTCGGTGATATCCCTGCCGTCCTGGTCAAGGGGCAGTCCCTGGCGGTGGATTATCCCGATCCGGAGCGCCGCCAGCCCGGCGACATCGACCTGCTCGTGCCGCCCTCCTCTTACGAAGAGGCGAAGGCCGCCCTGCTGCCCAAGGCGACGGGAGTCGAGGAGGAAGCGGCTGGCATCTTGCACCAACCCTTGTTGTTCCATAGTATTGAAGTTGAGATTCATGGAAGCATCAGCACTTTGCTGTCCAGGAAGTTAGACGGGAAACTTGCAGCGCTTCTTGAGGAACAGTTCGACGGACGTCCCCACCCGGAAGTCACCCTCGGGGAGGCACGGGTCCCGGTCCCGGAAGCGGGTTTCAATGCCGTGTACATCTTCGTCCATTTCCTCAAGCATTACTGGTCCGGTGGGGTGGGACTGCGACAAGTCATCGACTGGATAATCTTCGTTTCTGTCCATAAGCGGGACATCCACCCCGTTCTCCTGGAGATCCAGCTCAAGAATCTCGGGCTGCTCGACTTATGGAAAGTGTTCACCGGCTTTGCGCAGGAATACCTGGGCTGCCCGATGGAGAAGCTGCCCCTTGCCACGGCGCCCGATTCCCGGAAGAACGACCGGATTTGGCGGTACATCAGCCGGTGTGGCAATTTCGGGAAGAACGTGGACCGCACACGCGGAAAGGAGTCCTGGCTGGTCCGGAAAGTCCATTCCTTCTGGCGCCTGGTGCTGGCGGACCGGTTGCGGCATTTCCCCGTGTTCCCGAAGGAGTCACTCCGGTTTTTCATCGGTTCTTTTGGATATGGTTTACAAAGACTTGCTAAAGGATAATGAAAGGAATACTTAAATATACACGCTGGCTTTGGTCGCACTCCGTCGGAGCCCGGGCAGCCATCCTGGTGAATATCCTGCTGGGATCGCTGAACGTGGGTTTGAACTTGCTGTTCATCTACCTGTGCAAGCGGCTGGTGGATATCGCTACCGGCGTTGCGGCGGGGAGCCTCGGCCTGTACACGGCCATCGTCCTCTCCGTCGTCGTCTTTCGGCTCGTCATCACCGCCGTCAACGTGCGGGTGGAGAACCTGACGAATTCCAAGATGAATTTCATCATCCGGAAGGGCCTGTATTCGAATCTGCTCTACGCCGAGTGGCTGGGTAAGGAGAAGCGCCATACGGGCGACACCGTAAACCGCCTCGAATCCGACGTGAGCACGGTCACGAACGTCATCGTCTCCGATGTTCCGCAGATCTTCACCACGCTTGTCCAGCTGGTTGCCGCCATCGTGTTCCTCTGCACGATGGAATGGCGGCTCGCCGCGCTGCTGGTCCTGGTCACTCCGCTCTTCATCCTGTTCAGCCGGATCTTCGTCCGCCGCCTCCGGGAAATGACCCGCGGCATCCGGGAAACCGAGAGCGAGGTCCAGAGCCACCTCCAGGAGAGTCTCCAGCACCGGATGGTGATCCAGTCCATGGAGAACGAAGGCCGGATGGAAGACCGCTTGGACGACCTCCAGGACCGGGAATACGGCCAGATCAAGGAACGCACGCGGTTGAACATCATTGCCCGGACGATCGTGGGCGCCGCTTTTTCCTTCGGCTATATCGCCGCCTTCCTGTGGGGCGTGTACGGCATCTCGAAGGGTGCCCTGACCTTCGGTGTGATGACCGCGTTCCTGCAGCTCGTGGGGCAGATCCAGCGTCCGCTTGTGAACCTGACCCGCCAGATTCCGTCCCTGATCTATTCAACCACGTCCGTCGACCGTCTCATGGAGATGGAGGATGCGCCCAAGGAGGTGGCCGGCCGTCCCGTGAAACTGGCCGGTGCCGCCGGCATCCGCGTGGAGAACCTGGATTACCGCTACCCGGACGGCAAGCGGATGATCCTCCAGGATCTGACCTTCGATTTCCCGCCCTTGTCCCGGACCGCCATCGTGGGCGAGACCGGGGCGGGCAAGAGTACGCTCATCCGCTTGATGCTCGCCCTCTTGAAGCCTGTCGACGGCCGGGTGGTCCTGTACGATGGGGTACGGGAAGTGCCGGCCTCCGCCGCCACCCGCTGCAACCTTGTCTATGTGCCGCAGGGCAATACGCTGTTCAGCGGCACTGTCCGCGAGAATCTCCGCATGGGCAATCCGGATGCGACCGAGGAGGAGATGAAAGCGGCTCTGGAAACGGCGGTGGCCGATTTCGTGTTCTCCCTTCCCGACGGGATGGAAACCCGCTGCGGCGAGGGCGGCGCCGGCCTCAGCGAGGGCCAGGCGCAGCGCATCGCCATTGCGCGGGGCCTGCTCCGTCCGGGGTCTATCCTGCTCCTGGACGAGTTCAGTTCATCCCTCGATCCCGAGACCGAGCAGAAACTGATGGACAATCTCACGAAAAAAGCGGCGGGCAAGACGATGATCTTCATTACCCACCGCGAAAGGATCGCGCAACTATGTGAACGGACTTGCCGGATCGACCGGCTGTCCTAGCGCTCCTGTTTCAGTTTTCCACTGTGCAGCTCGTCATAGGCGAGCCGGTTGTTGAAGATGTCGATCGCCGTGTAGATGGCATGGAGCATCGACCGGGGATCGGCCTCGTCACGGCCGGCCATGTCGTAGGCGGTGCCGTGGTCGGGGGAGGTGCGGACGACCGGCAGGCCGGCCGTATAGTTCACGCCCTCGGAGAAGGCAAGCGCCTTGAACGGGGCCAGGCCCTGGTCGTGGTACATTGCCAGGGTGGCGTCAAAGCGGCCGTAGTTCCCGAGACCGAAATAGCCGTCGGGGGAGTAGGGACCGAAGGCGAGGATGCCTTCCTCCTGGGCCTGGAGGACGGCCGGGAGGATGATTTCCTTCTCCTCGTCACCCAGAAGGCCGCCGTCGCCGCAGTGCGGGTTCAGACCCAGCACGGCGATCTTCGGCCGCGGGATGGCGAAATCCCGTTCCAGGGACTCGTTCATCAGGCGGAGCTTGGAGAGGATGCCTTCCTTCGTGATGGATGTCGGGACGTCCTTCAGGGGAATGTGTCCGGTGGCGACGGCGACCCGCAGCTGGGGCGAGACCATGATCATCGCGATCTCCCGGGCTCCGAAGGCATCCTGCAGGTACTCGGTATGGCCGGTGTAGCCGAAGCCTTCGGCGGTCATCGCCCGCTTGTTGATCGGACCGGTCACGAGGACGTCGATGTAGCCGTCCTTGAGGTCCCGCACTGCCGCCGACAGGGACAGCATCGCCGCCTTAGCGGAATCGGGGCTGGACTGGCCGGGCTCCGCATAGAAGTTCTCGGGCAGGCAGTTGACTATGTTGATGCGCTTCTGGTGGACGTCTTTCGCGGTATGGATCACGTAGGTATCCATCTGCTCGATCTCGTGGATCTGCTTGCGGTAGAAGCCGAAGATCTTGGACGACCCGTACACCACGGGGGTGAAGGAGTCCAGGATGCGGGAGTCCGCCAGGGACTTGATGAGCACTTCATATCCGATGCCGTTGCTGTCACCTTGGGTGATGCCGACGACGAGTTTGGGCTTGTTCATATGTTCAATCCTTGATTTTCAGTGATATAGCCGGTGTCTTCCTGCAGGTTTTCCGGGCTTTGGTATGCGGCCACGGCGAGGGCGTCGCAACGCTCGTTCTCGGGGTGGCCGGCATGGCCTTTGAGCCAGTTGAAGGAAACGCGGTGCCGGCGGTACACGGCGTCGAACCGGAGCCAGAGGTCCACGTTCTTCTTCTTGGCGAACCCGGCCCGTTTCCAGGTTTCGAGCCAGCCTTCGTTCACGGCCTTCACCACGTAGGAGGAGTCGCTCCAGACATGGACTTCGGCGTTCTCCCACTTGATGGCCTCGAGGCCTTTGATGACGGCGAGAAGTTCCATGCGGTTGTTCGTGGTGAGGCGGTACCCGGCGGAGATTTCTTTTCTCCGGCCGCCACAGACGAGAACGACGCCATATCCGCCCGGACCGGGGTTGCCGCTGGCGGCCCCGTCGGTGTACAGGAATATGGGCGGACGTTTCTCCTCCATGGTCCTACAAAGATAGCACATTCCGGTCAATAATTTGCTTTCCTAAAGGAAAAACCGTAATTTTGTATGTTTATACGCCGATTGTTCTTATGAGAAAAATACTTGGATTCCTGTGTTGTGTGACGCTCTTTCTGGGCCTGTTTTCCTGCAGTCCTTCGACTTACAAGAAGATCAACTACTTGCAGGACGTCCGGGATGACATGTCCATGGACATGAAGGAAAACCAGGGCATCATCATCCAGCCGCAGGACCAGCTCTCCATCATCGTCACGAGCCGGGATCCCAGGATGGCCACCGCGTTCAACCTGTCCGTCTCCACCTTCTTCACCGGGTCGGAACTCGCCGCCAACGGCGCCAGCCAGCGGATCACGGGCTATGTCGTCAGCAACGAAGGCGACATCCATTTTCCGTCTCTCGGCCTCGTGCACGTGGCTGGCTTGAACCGCTGGGAACTGCAGGACCTGATCCGGGACCGTCTGGCTGAAACCGGTCTCCTGAAAGACGCTGTCGTCACTGTCGAGTTCCTGAATTTCAAGGTTTCCGTGTTGGGAGAGGTGACCGCTCCGGGCACCTATGCCGTCGCGGGGGACAAGATCACCATCCTGCAGGCGCTCGCCCTGGCCAGGGACCTGACGATTTACGGCCGGCGTGACAATGTGCAGGTTATCCGGGAGCAGAACGGCAAGCGCCAGATCCATGTGCTGGACCTCACAAACTCCGCCATTTTCGAATCTCCGGCCTACTACCTCCAGCAGAACGACGTCGTGTATGTGACTCCTTCCAAGGTCCGGGCCGGCCAGGGCGAGATCAACGAGAACTACTTCAAGTCCGGCAGCTTCTGGATTTCGCTCGCCTCCATCTCCATGACCACGGTCAATTTCATCATCGCGCTCTCCAACCGCGCCAAAAGCAAGTAACTGAACCATGTCGGACAGCGATTTGAACAATATGCCCTTCTACATGGGTCCGGGTTTCGAAGAGGAGGAGCCGTCCCTTCAGCTGACGGATCTCTGGGCTCTGATCTGGGACCATAAGTGGTGGTATGTCTTCTGCATCCTGGCGGCGCTCTTCGCCGCAGGTTTCTACTTATACAAGACCCCCAGGACCTACAGCCGCACGGAGAAAGTCATCGTGGACGAGGACTCGCAGAATTCGATGATGCGCGATCTCACTTCGTTCGCCGGAACGGCCCGCCGGTACACATCCGGAACCAACGTGGACAATGAAGTCGAAGCCTTCAGCGCCCCGGACCTCATGCAGGGCGTCATCACCCGCCTGGGCCTGGAAACCTCCTACGTCGACAACCAGTTCCTCCGGGTCCGTGAACTTTACAAGAATTCTCCCATCGAGATGCGCCTGGCGGACAACATCGCGGCCTCCGGTTTCTCTTTCGATATTGCCAAGGGTAAGGACGATACCTTCGTGATCCGTGATTTCTTCGTCGGAAAGGAGGAGTTCAAAGGACTCAAGCTGAGTGGTCACATGAGTGATACCCTGGAAACTCCCGTAGGCCGGATCGTCATCTACCCGACCGCCAGCTTTGACCAATGGGTCAACGACATCACGGTTTCCTGGGTCAATGCCGCCGCCCGTGCCAAGTCCTATTGCAACAATCTCTCCGCCGGTGTTTCCTCCAAGCAGTCTTCCGTCGTCGTGCTTACCCTGGAGGACGTATTCCCGTCCCGTGCCGAAGCCGTCCTCGGCACGCTTCTGGACATCTACAACGAGGAGTGGGTGGAGAACAAGAACCAGTCGGTGCGCAACACCTCCCTCTTCATCAACGACCGCCTGGATGTCATCGAACGGGAGCTCGGCGGCATCGAGCAAGACATCAAGGACTTCAAGCAGAGCCACAGGATCACGGATATCCAGCAGGCTGGAAACGCCTACATCCAGCAGTCCAGCAACTATTCGACCCAGGGCTTCGAGGCTTCCAACCAGCTCGCGATTGCCCAGATGATCAAGCAGTTCATCAATGATCCCGCCCATGTGAACGACCTGATGCCGGCGAACTCCGGCCTGTCCAGCCCCAACATCGAGGCGCAGATCCGCGAATACAATACCGCCCTCCTCGAGCGTGACCGTTCGATGAGCCTCGCCAGCGAGAACAACCCGTACGTACAGGACCTGAACAAGAGCCTGGAGATGTACAAACTCGCCGTGAACCGGTCCATCGACAACCTCATTTCCACCCTGCAGCTGCAGGTGAACAAGATCGAGGCGCAGGAAAACGCCGTCCTGGGCCGCCTGTCCTCCACTTCGGGCCAGCAGCTGGAGCTTCTCTCCATCGAGCGGCAGCAGAAGGTGAAGGAGCAGCTGTACATCTTCCTCCTCCAGAAGCGGGAAGAGAATGAACTCCAGGGCTTGCTGACCGTGGGGAATACCCGCCTCATCCAGCGCGCGACCGGGAGCAACCGCCCGATCGCCCCGAACAAGATGATGATTCTGTTGGTCGCCCTCCTCCTGGGCTTCGGCATCCCGTTCGCGGTTTTCTACGTGAGGAAAGTGCTCGACACGTCCGTCAAGGGCCGCAACGATCTCGGAAAGCTCTCCGTGCCTTTCCTGGCCGAACTGCCGCAAATGGGCGTCACCGCCAATTACTGGGAGCGCCTGCGACTGAACCGTTTCGACGAAAAGAACAACCGGATCCTCGTGGAGCACGGCAAGCGCGATTCCATGAACGAGGCGTTCCGGGTGCTGCGGACGAACCTGGACCTGATGATCCACCGGGAGACGGAGACCCAGGCCATCATGGTTACCTCCTTCAACCCGAACGCCGGCAAGACCTTCACCCTGATGAACCTGGCCGCGTCCATGGCCCTGAAAGGCAACAAGAAGGCCGTCATCCTGGACCTCGACCTGCGGAAAGCGACCCTGTCCAAATCCCTCGGCATGAATGCCACCGGTGTCGCCTCCTACCTGAACGCCAAGTACGAGGACCCGTTCGAGCACCTGATTCATGTACAGGAGAACCTGGATCTCCTTCCGGTGGGCTCCATCCCGCCGAATCCGGCCGAACTGCTGGTCTCCGACCGGCTCGGAAAGCTCGTCCGGGCCATGAAGGAGAAGTATGATTACGTATTCATGGACTGCCCGCCGATCGACCTCGTGGCCGATACGAGCATCATCGCTCCGCACGCCGACATCACCATCTTTGTCCTTCGCTCGGGCATGTTCGACAAGCGCGCGCTGCCGGCCATCGAGGAAATGTACAACGAGGGCAAATACAACCGTATGGCCCTCATCTTGAACGGTGTCGAATCCTATGCCGGACGCCATGGGTATGGTTACGGCTATGGCTACGGTTATGGTTACGGTTATGGGTACGGCAGTCAGGAAGACGGGAAAAAGGAGGAAAAGTCATGATGTCATTCCTTTTCAACCGACGCCATTCCCTGGTGGAAACCGGTCTCCTCAAAGGGGCTGTCGACCAGCATTCCCACATCCTGTATGGGCTGGACGACGGCGTGAAGACGCAGGAGGATTCCCTGGCCATTCTCGGATGGCTGGAGGAACAGGGCGTCTCGGAAGTCTGGTTCACTCCGCATATCATGGAGGACGTTCCCAATACGACGGAAGGAATCCGGGCGCGGTTCGATGAGCTGAAAGCGGTCTATACCGGGGGACTGACGCTGAATCTGGCGGCGGAATACATGATCGACACGGTCTTCGAAGACCGCCTGGAGAAGCGGGACCTGCTGGAGCACGGGCCGGAGACCGTCCTGGTGGAAACCTCGGCCATCGCTCCGCCCATGAACCTCTGGACCGTCCTGGACCGGATGCTCAAGGCGGGTTACCGTCCCTTGATCGCCCATCCCGAGCGCTATCGCTACATGGACCAGGGCGATTACCGGGAACTGCACAATGTCGGCTGCTTCCTCCAGCTGAACCTTCCTTCCATCGTCGGCTTCTACGGAGAGGAAGTCCGGCAACGGGCGCAGTATCTCCTGGATAAAGGCTGGTACCGGATGGTGGGTTCGGACTGTCACCGTTTCCGCGCCATCCAGGCCCAATATACGGCCAAGGAGCTGAAAAAAGAGACGATTGCGAAACTGTCCGCGCTGATGGACGGTTCCGAAGAGATATAGGCCGGAAAGCCGTTTTTCTGGATAGAGAACCGGTTCCGGTCTTCCTGCTCCGTCCATCCGAAATGGGCGGGGGAATATAAACATTTGTCCTTATGAACATACTCGTCACCGGCGCCAACGGCCAATTGGGAACCGAACTGCGGAACGTCTCCGCGGGAGCTCCCGACCGCTACATCTTTACGGACGTTACCTCGCTTCCGGGGGTGGACACCGTCTATCTGGACATCACCAACCGCGACGCGGTCCGGCTCATCTGCGATTCTGAGCAGGTGGACGCGATCGTGAACTGTGCGGCCTACACGAACGTGGACAAGGCCGAGGACGATGTGCAGATGGCGGACCTGCTGAACCACATCGCCCCCGGGATCCTGGCCGGTGTGGCGGCGGAGCGGGGAGCGCACCTCATCCACATCTCCACGGACTATGTGTTCCAGGGAGACATTGCCCTTCCGTGCCGGGAAGACTGGCCGGTCCATCCGAACGGCGTGTATGGGGCGACGAAGCTCCAGGGCGAGCAGGCGGTGCAGGATGCCGGGTGTACCTGGCAGATCTTCCGCACGGCCTGGCTCTATTCGCCGTACGGGAAGAATTTCGTGAAGACGATGCGCCAGCTCACGGCGGAGCGTCCGGTGCTGAAAGTCGTCTTCGACCAGGTGGGCACGCCCACCTACGCGCGGGACCTGGCGGAACTCATCTGCCGGGTGATTTCGGAGCGAAAGATGGACCAGGGCGGCATCTACCACTTTTCCGACGAAGGGGTGTGCTCCTGGTTCGATTTCGCCTGCGCCATCCGCGACCTGAGCGGAAATACCTGCGACATCCGGCCTTGCCATTCCGACGAGTTCCCCTCCAAGGTGCGCCGCCCGCATTTCTCCGTCCTGGACAAGACGAAGGTGAAGGAGACGTTCGGGGTCGCGGTCCCGCACTGGTATGAATCACTGAAAAAATGCATAGACAGGCTATGAACGTAATCAAGACAGGAATCGAAGGGCTCGTCATCCTTGAACCGAAGGTGTTCGGGGACGACCGGGGATATTTCTTCGAGAGTTTCAACGAACGGGAGTTCACGGAAAAGGTGGGCGCCGTCCATTTTGTGCAGGACAACGAGAGCAAGTCCCGGTACGGCGTCGTGCGGGGGCTGCATTTCCAGAAAGGGGAGTTCGCCCAGGCGAAACTCGTCCGGGTGGTGCGGGGTTCCGTGCTGGACGTGGCCGTGGACCTGCGCGAGGGGTCTCCCACCTATGGGAAGTGGCATGCCGAGGAACTGACGGGGGAGAACCACCGGATGATGTTCATCCCGCGGGGCTTTGCCCATGGGTTCAGCGTACTCAGCGAAGAAGTCGTGTTCCAGTACAAGTGCGACAACCTGTACTGCCCTTCCGCCGAGGGAGCCGTCGCCTGGAACGACCCCACCCTTGCCATCGACTGGCGCATCCCGCGTGAAGCCGTCATCCTTTCCGAAAAAGACAAACATCATCCTTTCCTGTATGAGCAATAGAACCATCCTCATCACCGGCGGCGCCGGTTTCATCGGCAGCCACGTCGTGCGGCTGTTCGTGAACAGATACCCGGACTACCGGATCATCAACCTGGACAAGCTTACCTACGCGGGCAATCTCGCGAACCTCAAGGACATCGAGGACCGGCCCAACTACCGGTTCGTTAAGATGGACATCTGCGACTTCGAGGGCGTCCTGGCCCTCATGCAGGATGAACATGTGGACGGCGTGATCCATCTCGCTGCGGAGTCCCATGTGGACCGTTCCATCAAGGATCCCTTCACCTTCGCGCAGACCAACGTCATCGGTACCCTGTCCATGCTGCAGGCTGCCAAGGCGTATTGGGAGAGTCTCCCGGAGAAGTATGATGGCAAGCGTTTTTACCACATCTCCACCGACGAAGTGTATGGTGCCCTGGAGATGACGCACCCGGAGGGAATCGAGCCGCCGTTTACGACCAAGGCGTCCAGCGGCGAGCATCACCTGGCCTACGGCGAGAAGTTCTTCACGGAGGACCTCAAATACCAGCCGCACAGCCCGTACAGCGCCGCGAAGGCGTCCAGTGACCATTTCGTGCGGGCGTTCCACGACACCTACGGAATGCCCACCATCGTCACGAACTGCTCCAACAACTATGGCCCGTACCAGTTCCCGGAGAAGCTTATCCCGCTGTTTGTCAATAACATCCGGCACCGCAAGCCGCTTCCCGTCTACGGGAAGGGCGAGAACGTGCGCGACTGGCTGTACGTGGAGGACCACGCCCGCGCCATCGACCTGATCTTTCACGAAGGGAAGGTCGCCGAGACCTACAACATCGGCGGATTCAACGAGTGGAAGAACATCGATATCGTGAAGACCCTCATCCGCGTCACCGACCGCCTCCTGGGCCGTCCGGAAGGCGCCGACGAGGACCTCATCACCTACGTGACCGACCGCGCCGGCCACGACCTCCGCTACGCCATCGACAGCACCAAGCTCCAGCGTGAGCTGGGCTGGGAGCCGTCGTTGCAGTTCGAAGAAGGCATCGAGAAGACCATCCGCTGGTACCTCGACAACCAGGACTGGCTGGACAACGTCACGAGCGGGGAGTATCAGAAGTATTACGAGGAGATGTATAAGGGGAGATAAGGCGGGATGTCCATCGGCCAGCGGGTTATCAAGAATACGATGTTCCTGTATGTCAGGATGTTGGTGATACTTTTCGTATCACTCTACACAACCCGTATCCTTCTCCGTGAGTTAGGGGCTGTCGATTATGGTCTGAACAGTGTGGTGGCTGGTGTAGTGGCGATGACTTCCTTCATGGTGGGTGCCATGTCCAATGCCTCTACTCGCTTTTTCGCCTTCGCGCTGGGGCAGGATGATCCTGGTGTCTCCAAACGCATCTTTCAGTCGACCCTCACTATCTATTTGGGATTTGTCATCCTCGTCGTTGCCTTGGCCGAGACAATCGGCCTGTGGTTTGTCTGTAACAAACTGACTATTCCTCCAGACAGGATGGTGGCTGCCCGATGGATTTATCAGTTTGCAGTTCTTTCACTGGTCTTCTCTTTCATTCGTGTCCCTTATAATTCCAGCATCATCGCTCACGAGCGAATGGACTTTTATGCCTGGGCGAGCATCCTGGAAGTGCTTCTGAAACTGGCTGTCGTTTTCTTGCTGGTGCTGGATAGTGGGGACAAACTGATCCGGTATGGCGTCCTGACCTTTCTGGTGACCGTTGTCATCACGCTTTTATTCGTGTTCTATTGCCGTACGCGTTTTGAAGAGTGTGTATTCCGTATCCGTTACAACCGGAAAGACAGCGCCGAAATCTTGGGATTCGCCGGGTGGCAGTTTGTCTCCAGCATGGGGGATGTCGCTCTCGACCAAGGTGTCAATATTGTCCTGAATCTGTTTTTCGGTCCGGCGGTCAATGCGGCCCGGAGCCTTGCCTATAGCGTTAAGAACCAGGTGGCTGCTTTCGTCGGAAACTTCCAGGTGGCGGCCACTCCCCAGATTACGAAGTTGTATGCAGCGGGGGAGAAACAGGCGATGCAACGGTTAATGTTACAGACATCCAAGGTTTCCTTCATCCTGATGGTCATTATCACATTGCCCGCCTTCATCGGTGCCGATTGGCTGTTGGACGTCTGGTTGGATGAGGTTCCAGCGTACACTGCCCTGTTCGTCCGGCTGATGATGATTAACATTCTGGTGGATTCCCTCGGTGGAACCATGAACATCGGCATCAATGCAACGGGAAGGATAGCCGCTTATTTCTTGACGATCAGCATATTCAAGTTGCTGACCGTATTGGCGGTATATCTCCTTTTCCGTTTCTTTTCACTGCCGCCTGAATACTCTGTTTTCTGCACCATCGGCTACAGTGTGCTGAGTATCTTCATCAAGGTGGTCATCTATTCCCGGTCGGTCGGTTTTCCGGCGGGGGATTATTTTTCCAGAGTAATCCTGCCCGCTTTTGGGGTGTTGGCGGCCTCGCTCGCGCTGATCATTCCCTGTTATTGGCTGTTTGACTTGACTTCCGTTCCCATTTTGCTTGCCGTCGTATTCTACGCTTTTTGCGTATCGACACTGGTAGGTTTGTTCATCGGATGTAGCCGGGAGGAACGATTGGCGCTTTGGGAGACCATCAAATCGAGAACAGGTTGTGACGAATAAAGTGTACATCGTACACGAATATGGGGCGCCGTCGCATTTCTATGCGTTGGAACATCTGCTCGCATCTCAACGGATTCAATCTGCTTACTATGAACTGAACATATGGGGGCAGGTGAAAAAAGTCGTGAAGACGTTTTCTGCCCGTTGCTTCCTCCGGCTTTGTCGAAACCTCGGTTTCCTCTTTTCGTTACCTTTTTTGAAACCAGCCAAAGTGGTTCTTGGTCTGGCACCGTATGATCGTAGACTGGTCCGGCTCCGTCCTTGGCTCAAACGCCATCAGGTGTTTTATTTTACTTCCTATACCTGTTGGGATGGCACCCGTCAGGTCCACCGGACGGGCCCTCGAACGGTGTCGGCATGGAGGGATTTCCTGCAGCACGGCGTGGACCACGTTTTTGCTGTCTCGGAGAAAACGCGGAAGGAATTGATCCAGAACGGTCTGGCTTTGCCATCTCGCGTGACCGTGGTGGGGCATTCTTATGTTGCCAGGCCTATGCCGCCTGCTACTTGCAAAAAAAACAATCTGTTCGTAACGGCAGGTACCCTGGAATCCAGGAAAGGAATCGAGGAACTGCTGGCCTGTTTTGAGGCTCGGCCAGATGCGCATCTTACGATTCTCGGCAAAGGGCCTTTGGAAAGGTTGGTAAAAGAATACGAGGCTGCCTGTCCGAACATCCATTATGCTGGATATGTCGCCAATCAGAACGAGCTGTTCAATATTTATCGAAAGCATTCTTTCTTTGTCCTGAATTCAAAGCGGACCCCGGACTGGGAAGAATTATTCGGAATGGTTCTTATCGAGGCTTCTGCCTGTGGGCTGGTGCCGTTGGCTCCTGGTCATGTAGGGCCGTGCGAAATTTTGCAGAATGGAAAGAGCGGAATCCTCTTTGCCGAAGGGAACGTGTCCTCGGCAGTGGATGCGTGTATGGGGTGGAGCGAAGAACAGTATGGACGTCTCCGCGCCAGCGCGATAAAAAACGGTGAACGGTTTTTTGTGGATAATATGGCAAATCGCTGGGTAAAAGTGCTGGAATAAGCCATGATTGCCCTCTTCTTTAAAGCATTGCTGATTCTCTGCTGCTTGTGCATGCTGGTGCTCAAGCGGGAATACAAACCTGCGGTTTTCATTTTCGGTTATACGGTCTTGTCGGCGGTCTCCCTCCCCGTCCCGATGGGCAATACGGTGTATTTCCTGCCCATCTTTTACATTGTTACGGAGGGAATCCAGATCAAATCGATGATCCAGTCTTTCAAGATTGGGGAATTGGTCCTTGCTCTTGTCGTCTTCGCCGTCTCCTTCTTGTATAATTATGCCAACAGTCCCCATTATTGGGGGAGTGTGTCGAAATTCGTGACGCTTCTTTTCCGGGAATGCATCACGACCTACTTCATCATCATCGTTGGCTTCTTCTCAGTCAAGAACATCAAGACATTCAGGCCCTTTCTGCATGTCGCCTTCATTTCGCTCATCATCATCACGCTGTTCGGCCTAGTCAACTATGTAACGAGGGAGTCTTCGATGCTGGACTGGATTATGGGCGGCTCGATCCAAGGAGAAACGCCCGTTGGTCACAAGTTTACCGAAGCATATCGTTTCCGGACCCAGTCTCTGTTTGTCCAGCCGTTCGATTACGGATACATCTGCCTGGTCATCCTGCTGGCCCATGTGTACGGATTCACCCGACATCTGGTCGGGAAGAAGCGGCTCACCGCTGTCTTCATGATGGCTATGTTCGGCGTGTTGACCTGTGCCTGCCGGACGGTCGTTGCCTGTTTCATCTTCGGATCCTTGGCTTTCATGGCCCTCTATCTGAAAGGTCGCCGTGCGCCGATCATCGTCAGTGTCCTCGTCATTGCGGTCTTTTTGCTGTATACATTCTTGCCTTTTTTCCATTCGGGGATGGACTTCTTCATGAGTATCTTCTCCCAGTCCAGCAATCAATTCGGCGGGAGTTCCATGGAACTCCGCATGGAGCAATTGGCGTCCGTCATCTCCTATATGGACGGACATTACTGGCTGGGGCGCGGATACGACTATTTCTGGATCGATCTCCAATTTTCAAAGGGATTGGAGAATTCGCTTGCTCCGGATCTTTACGGCTTGGAAGGGGTGCACCTGTCCTATCTGCTGGAAAGGGGCATTGTCGGCTATGCACTTTATTTACTGTTCTTCATCTTGCTGTTGTCCTTCATCCTGAGGCACCGCAAGTCCAACCGGGAAGAAGCCGCGGCAGCTTTTGCGCTTCTGGTGATGTATCTGTCTTTCGCGCACATGACTGGGGAACTCAACAGCCCTCCTTCCACCTTCCTGCTGTTGGGTATGCTGCTCCGTACCATCCAAAACGAGAGTTGGAAATGGATGCGGTATCGGCAGATGTTATTCAATGCCCATGTTAGGTATCGTCATAGTCAATTATCGTGAGTATGACCGTACGGAGCGATTCATCCGGGAAGAGATTTCCCGGATCCGGTATCCGTACCGGCTCGTTGTCGTGGACAACGGTGGGGATCCGGAGCAGGCAGACGCTCTCCGGGAGAGGACAGGATGTGAGGTACTTGTCCGGGAGAATGACGGATTCGCAGCCGGCAACAATGCCGGCGCGGCGGTTTTGTGTACACATTCTGACGTGGACGTACTGCTCTTTACGAATAACGACCTCCATCTGGTTTCGGACGATGTCGTGGAACGGCTTGTGGACAAACTGAAAGAGTTTCCTGATGTAGGTGTCATCGGCCCCGAAATTGTCGGAACTGATGGAAAGCGTCAGTCTCCCGAGCCGTATATGGGCTTGTGGAAGCGTTTTGTGTGGATGTATCTGTCCACGCCTTTCCTCAGCAAGGAAGCTAAGCGACAGGTTTTCTCACTAGACGCTGCGGAGAAGGCGACGGAAGGGGAGTGCTACCGGGTGATGGGATCCTTCTTCCTCTGCCCCCGAGAGGCTTGGGAACTGGCTGGAGGAATGGATACAGGTACATTCCTTTATGCCGAAGAACCCATCCTTTCCGAGCGGATGCTCCGTGTGGGACGCAAGACCTATTTTATGCCTGCGGTAACCGTGGTACATGAGCACGGAGGTACGATCAAGAAGCATTTGGAACCGAAGGAAGCCGCCTGGCTCCAGTACCAGAGCAACGCATACTATTACAAATCTTACAAAGGCTATCCGGACTGGCAGACGAAACTGGCCGGATGGATTTACCGTCTGATCCTGCTTGTCAAGCGATAGCATGTTTCTGACTCTTCTCCTTTCCGTCGTTCTTTCCGTAACCGGCCAGCAGGACTTCGACCGGCTGGACGAGCGTATCGACTCTGTCCTGAAGGCTGGAGAGCGGGAGGTGGAAGTGCGTTTTGCCCCAGGGACTTACTTTTTTAGGGAAGACCATTTGAGCCTGTCCGGTCTCCAGGCGCCGGATGCGGTTCTTCGTTTGAACGGTGATGGCGCCATCCTGGTAGGGGCGGATGACGACGGAATCTATCGGTTTGAAAAAGGGTACGTGGACTTATCTGCCTCATGCTCTATCGATGTCCGGCAGCCCGTCCACCGGGCTAAAGGCTGGCCCGTCAAGTGTCTGTTCCGGCCGGGCGTCTATAAGATTCGCTGCGATGAGGCGGATATGTCTCGAGAGGATGCGGAAGGAGTGAGAGTCATTCTCTCCCAATGGTATGTCGGGGCCGTCTATCCGGTCGTGGAAATCCGGAATGGATTCATTTATTTCCGCCGGGATCCGACTTATCTTTCCGGAATGTGGAGCGAACTCCGTTTCGGCCGCTGTCTACCCCGTTATATTCTTTGTACGCCACCCAAGCGACAGGATTTGCATGCCTGTGCAGCCTCTTGCTTCTTGTCCATGGATAATTGTCGGATTGCCTCCATCTTGTTGGAAGGCTTGTCATTCTTGGGGAACGGTGAGGGCGGTTCCCTGCTTTCAATCCGCCATGTCCAGGCTGATTCCATCACGGTCCGGAGTTGTCTTTTCGAGGGTATCCGATCGCAAGTGGCTTCGATGGAGGGGGTTAGCCATATCTATCTGAAAGACAATCGGTTTAACCAGTGCTATTTTGGCGCCGTCTATTTTGCCCCGGATACGGAGGACGTCGTCATCGCAGACAATCGCTTCGTAGATAACGGGCTCCGGATGACGAATGTGCCCATCGTGGATTGTAAAGGACGTTCCTTTCGGGTATGCCGGAATTATTTCGAAGACTATGCGCACACGGCCATCGGCGTAGGAATCCATTTTTCGGATCCCGTCGGTCTCGTTACCTCAGGTGTGGTAGAAGAGAATGAAATCTGCATGTCGGAGCATTTCCGGAATCAGGTGCATCGGGAACTGATTGACGGAGGGGCTATCTATGTATGGACCCAGAATCAGAAGGTGTCCATCCGGAACAACTTCATTCACGACCTGGACGGTCCACACGGAAACAAAGGCATTTTTGCCGATGATGGAGCCGTTGGCGTAGAAATCACCGGCAACCTGCTGCTTGCCGTCGATGGAGGGCACAGCATCGACCTGCGCAAGGCTCACCGGGTAGAGCGGAAAGGGTTTTCCCACATCCGACGGGTCAATGTCAGAAACCGCATGGATGGGAACACATTGGATGGTCGTTGTCGATTTTACGTCCGGAAAAGGGATCCGGACAGTTTTGTGGGGAAAAACCTGGAATTGGAACCCGGATATGACCGGGCTGAGGTAATCCGTAAATGGAAGGAGGGCGTGCGATGACGGTTCTGTTTGTGACCTATCACTATCTTCATGGGTATGGTGGCGGTGTATTCGCTTCCCGCGGGTTTGTCAATGCATTCGCCAAGTTGTCGGAGCGACTGACGTTACTGTGCCCTGTTAAGGACGATGTCGCCCCGGAAGGGATTGCCCCTTCAGCTCGGGTGATTCCTGTCAGTTACGAAAAGCCTCGATGGCGGAAATACATAGATTTGTTGCTCGGAAAGATCCATCGTTTCTATGGTGTGTTCGACCAGGCCCTGGCTTCGGAGCATTTCGACCTCGTGGTATTCGATACATGCTATGTCTCATTCCGGCTCATCCAGAAGGCCCGGCGAAGGGGATGTCAGGTGGTCACCATCCATCACAATTTCCAATGCGAATATGTCGGGGATAACTACCGCTTTCCCGTTCGGTTTCCCCTATTGTTCTGGACACGGATATGTGAGAGGGAGGCTGTACAGAACAGCGATTTGAACCTGACGCTCACGGAGGCGGACCGTCAATCCCTTGTCAAGGCGTATGATTCTTCAGGCAAGGCTTGTATCCGTGTAATAGGCGTATTTGAGTCCAGAAAGGATGCAGGGGCTCCCATACATCCCTTGCCAGAGAAACCAGTGTTTATCGTTACGGGCGATCTGAGTATGCGGCAGACCGTTGAACCCTTTTTGGAGTGGATGCATGAGTATCTCCCGATTCTCCGGGAAATGGTGCCGGGAGCGAAGGTGATTGTAGCCGGAAAGGATCCTGCCCAGAGTTTCATCCGCGCGTGCGGGGCGGATGGAATAGAGGTGGTCGAATCGCCGACTGACATGGCCTCTGTCCTGCGTAGAGGACGCTATTATCTTTGCCCTTCCTCGAAAGGGAGCGGTATCAAACTGCGGGTGATGGATGGCTTGAAGAACGGTATGCCGGTCCTGGCCCATGAGATGTCTGCGAGGGGATATGAGCCTTTTGTCGGACACGAGGTCCGCTGCTATAACACGCCGGATTCTTTCAGGAAAGCAATGAAGGAGATGCTTTCTGTTCCCGTCGATGTAGAAACGATCATCAGTCATTATCAGGATGCTTTTTCGTTCGAAGCCGGAATTGCCCGGCTGCAGGGTATCCTGGAGTCCACCATCTTGAAGAAATGAGTTCCCGGGATCTGTACTTCGGTATCTCACCGGCCCCATACAGGGTCGATCTGTGCAACTGGCTCTACACCCAAGGGAACTGTGAGATTTTCCATCTGGAGAATTCCCCCGATATCCTCGCATTTGACTTGGACGCATTGAAGGGAGAGATGGTCTTTGAATACAAGACATATCCTTCCATCTCTTTTTCCTTGCACAGCATCCGATTCCTCTCTACATTAATAGACCAATATCAGCCTCAAAAGGTCTATGTGAGCGAATTTTCGGCCACTTGCGTTCTCATGTGTCTGTTGAAACGACTGAAAAAAAAAGAATTCCAGGTTATCTCCTTCTGTGATGACAGCCCTGACATGATTGCCGGGAACGATTATTCCCGTCGTCATCGGGTGGCACGCTGGTTCGTTCCCAGGCTAGTCGACAATCTGGTCCTATGCAACACGGAAACCGTAGGCTGGTATCAGCACCGTTTTGGGAAAGGGGTTTACTTCCCGATCATCGCGGATGAACGGCGGTTCCGAGAAAAGCTTGTACAGGCCATACCCAGGGCGGAAATGCTGCTGGATACTTACGGACTCTGGGATACACCGGTCCTGCTCTACGTAGGAAGGCTTGTACCGCAGAAACAGGTCGATTTCGTACTTCGTGCCTATGCACCTTTGAAAGGCAGGATGCGTCTTGTCGTAGTCGGGGAAGGGGAGTGCCGGAGCGAGTTGGAGTCCATGGATCGGGAGTTGGGACTGAATGTCATTTTTACGGGCCGCAAGTCTGGAGAAGACCTACTGGCCTGGTATGTTTTGGGCGATATCCTGCTTTTGCCCAGTCGAGTTGAGGCATTTGGCGCAGTCGTCAACGAGGCCTTGATGGCTGGCATGACGCCCATCGTCAGCGACCGGGTTGGAAGCAATGATCTGATAGCTGAAGATGCCGGTGCTGTCCTCCCGGTCGATACCCCGGCACGCTGGACAGTGGCTATCCAGGAGATGATTCCCCCGATTCTTCCGAAGCGAACACCCATGCTATTGAAGCCTTGCCGCATGCCGTTCACGTTCGAATCGGCTTTGAGTGACACCGTTGCCGCCTTATGAAAAAGATATTGTTTGTCCTGCATCTTCCTCCTCCTGTACATGGCGCATCAGTCATGGGGAAGACCATTCAAGATTGCAAGGCACTAAACGAGGCCTATGAGACGAGCTATGTAAATTTGGCCCTGGCAGCGGACTTGAAAGAAGTGAGTCGATTCAGTTTCTGCAAACCGGCGGCTTTTCTTCGGGTGCGACGGAAAATCTGCGAAGCTGTCCGTCAGGTCCAGCCGGATTTGGTCTATATGACTCCTGCCATCTGTCTCCCTGGTTTCTTGAAAGATGTGTTGTATGTGCAGATGCTGAAAAGAATGGGATGTAAGCTGGTGCTGCATCTGCACAACAAAGAGCACAAATGGATGAAAAGCCGGCTCTTTCGCCCGCTGTATAGGCGTTTTTTCGCGCATACCAAGGTTATTCTCCTTTCGGAACGCCTCTACCCGGATATCGCGCCTTTCATAGGCCGGGATTCTGTATCAATCTGTCCGAATGGGGTAAAAGCCGCCTCTGTCGAACATGTCGGGGGACCGATTCCACAGATACTCTTCCTATCTAATATCATCCGATCAAAGGGCGTTTCTATCTTGTTGGACGCCTGTCGGTTGCTGGTCGATCAGGGCTTGTCCTTCCACTGCGAACTAGTCGGAAAAGAGACGGGAGATTATTCAGCAGCTTCCTTGGAGGCTGAGATTAGACAGAAAGGACTGGATGATAGGGTTTACTATGCCGGTCCGAAATACGGCATGGAAAAGTGGTCTGCGCTGAGTAGAGCGGATATCTTCGTTTTCCCTTCCTGGTATTCTGCCGAATGCTTCCCGCTGGTATTGCTGGAAGCGATGGCGGCCGGGCTACCTGTTATTACGACCGATGCAGGGGCCATCCCAGACATAGTCCAGGATGGTGAAAACGGCTTCATTTGCCCGACCAAAGACGCAGTTTCCGTGGCTGAGGCAATACGAAAGTTATTAATAAACAGTGATTTGAGAAAAGAAATGGGAGAATGCGGCCATCGGCGCTTCCAAAAAGAGTTCACGGTTGAAGCTTTTGAATCCCGTCTGATTGGAATCCTGAAACAAGAACTCGGTGCGTGAAGTTGGCCTGGGTTTCCATGGCCGAACTCGGAGGAATAGAATTGATAATACCTTGAAAATTAACAATATGAATCTGAAAGAGACTATTCAATCCCAGATTGAAGAATCTGTGCAGGTCAAGCAGAAGTTGTTGTCCGACAAGGCTTTGTTGGAGAAGATTGCGGCAGTGGCTGATGTCATTGTCACCGCCTACCGTGCCGGCCACAAGACCATGTGGGCCGGGAACGGCGGGAGCGCGGCCGATGCGCAGCACATGGCCGGGGAGCTGGTGAACAAGTTCACCTTCGACCGCCCGGGACTGGCGGCGTTGTCGCTCTCCACGGACACGTCCATCATCACCGCCGTGGGCAATGACTACGGCTTCGATCGGCTCTTCGCCCGTCAGGTGGAGGCGCAGGGGTGCGCGGGGGACGTGTTCATCGGCATTTCCACGTCCGGGAAGTCGCCGAATCTGGTGAATGCACTCGCGGCCTGTAAGGAAAAGGGCATCACGTCGGTCGCCATCGTGGGGGCAAACCCTTGTCCGATGGACGAATACGACTATGTCCTCCATGTCCCGTCGACGGTGACGCCGCGGATCCAGGAGTGCCAGACGCTCATCGGGCATATCCTGTGCTACATCGTGGAGCAGGAACTATTTGGATAACTTTTCCTGCAGGACGAGCCAGAGGAACCGGGGATTGTCGATGAGATAACGCCGCCAGGTGCGGCGCGGTTCCCGGAGCAGTCGGTACAGCCATTCGAGGCCCAGGTCGATCCACTTCTGCGGCGCCCGTCTCACGGTCCCGGCGAAGAAGTCAAAGACAGCGCCGATGGCGCCCGCATGGCCGTGGATGTCGAGTTCCGCCCAGTGGTCATGGAGCCATTTCTCCTGCTTGGGAGCGGTCATGCCCACCCAGAGGAGATCGGGATGCGCAGCATTGACTGCCTCGACCATCGCCTGGTTCTCTTCGGCCCAGAAAACCGTTCTATAGGGCGGTGAATACGTGATGACGCGGATATGCGGATAAACATCCGCCGCCCTCTCTTCAATGCGGGCCAGCACATCCGGGCTGCTGCCGAGAAAGAAACAAGTCCCTCCTTTCTCTTCCAGTTTTCCCATCTCGTACGCGAATAAATCCGCGCCGGCGATCTTTTCGTCCGGCGCGTTTTCTGTGCCGATCCACCGGCTGGCTTTCACGATCGATATGCCGTCGGGGAGGAGGGCGTCTGCCGATAGAAGCGCATCAGCGAAAGCCGCGTCCTTTTGCGCCACCACGAAAGAGTGCGCATTGACCGTGTCGATGAGGAATTTCCCATCGGGCCATCCCGCCATCTCGGCCCGGGAGCGGACCAGCGTCAAGTCGTTGATTCTCATCGGCTAATACGCTTTTTCGTCCTTGTGCCGGACCAGCTGCCAGAGGGTTGTCAGGATAATGGAAATGTCCAGTTCCACCGACCAGTGCTCGATGTACCAGATGTCCTTTTCCACGCGGTCCTTCATCTCGGAGAGTTCCTTGGTCTCGCCGCGGCAGCCGTTCACCTGGGCCCAGCCGGTGATGCCCGGTTTCGCCAGGTGGCGAATCATGTAGTCGCCGATCAGTTCGGAATAGATATCCGTGTGATGGAGCATGTGGGGACGGGGGCCGACGACAGACATGTCGCCCCGTATGACATTGAGGAACTGTGGCAATTCGTCGATGGAACTGCGGCGGAGGAACTCTCCGAACGGGAAAACACGGCTGTCTCCCTTGACGGCCTGCTTGGTGTCGGCATCGGCGCTCGCATGCATCGACCGGAACTTGTAGCACCAGAATTCTTTGCCTTCATAGCCGGTCCGTTTCTGCTTGAAAAACACGGGGCCGGGGGAGGAAAGCTTGATGCCGATGGCGCATACGAGCCAGATGAAGGGGAATAACGTAAGGAGGAAGAGACCGGAAAACGCGATATCCCCTCCACGTTTGATGAACTTGGCAAGCGGCTTGTTCAGCGGCTCCTCGTGGAGACTGATGACATTGACGCTCCCTAGTTGCGAAATGTTCATTTTCCGTTTGGGATACCCCTCCATGTCAGGGACATAGGTGAAGCGGACCATCCGGTTCTCGCAGACGGCAACCAGCCTGTTCACAAAGGCCGTTTCCGTGGCGGGATTCAGAGAACAATACACTTCCTTCAGCAGGGCGTGATTGTCCTCCACGTACTGGATGGCACGCTCGGGCAAGCCCAGGTTCGTGACACCTTCCGGGATCTCATCGGGATGGGAGGTGAACATCCCGAGTACGTCATAACCCAGTTCGGAATCGGGGCCGTTCAGAGACTGGCATACCTGGAGAATGTTGGGGTCCGATCCGACCAGGACCACGGTATAATTGTTGGCGCCCTTGCTGCGGTACCATCTGATGAACTTGCGCACCAGCAGGTGCCAGAGGGCATAGAGGAATCCCGTCAGGACAGCTTGCAGGCCCAGGAGCTTGCCCTGCAGGACGAGTTCGTAGATGAGGGCCATCATCCCGTTGTACAGGATGAAGGTGAAGGCGGCGTCCAAGATGGCCCGGTTGGCGATGTTCACGGGGCCGCGTTCCCGCTCGTTGATCTTGATGCCGAGGATCCACGAAGATGCGATGGCGCTGATAACCAGGAGAAACCACGAACCTTGCTGCTCATAAAGGCGCAGGTTGTTCTCGCGGACCATGTCCGTCCCGTACAGCAGGAAAACGAGAACCCCCACCTGGATCAGGATGTCTCCTATCAGCGTGGGCAGCTTGTAGAAGATGGATTCCTTGGTGGCGGTCTTGATGATGTTCAGCATAAAAACGGGCGTGGGGTAAGACAAAGTTACGATTTTTTCATATATTTGTTTGTTTCAATCACGAATTATGAAAGGAATCGTCCTCGCCGGCGGCAGTGGCACCCGCCTGTATCCGATCACGAAGGGAGTGTCCAAGCAGCTCCTGCCGATTTATGACAAGCCGATGATCTACTATCCGGTGTCCGTGCTTCTGCTGGCGGGCATCCGGGATATCCTCATCATCTCCACGCCCCACGACCTGCCGGGCTTCGAGCGGCTGCTCGGGGACGGTTCGGATTTCGGGGTGAAGTTCTCCTATGCGGAGCAGCCGTCCCCGGACGGCCTTGCCCAGGCCTTCATCATCGGCCGGGAGTTCATCGGGGATGATACTGCCTGTATGGTGCTGGGTGACAATATCTTCCATGGCGCTGGGTTCGAGGCGCAGCTGCGGCAGGCCGTCGCCGATGCGGACCGTGGAATGGCGACTGTCTTCGGCTACTGGGTATCCGATCCGGAACGCTACGGCGTCGCGGAATTCGATGCGGATGGCAAGTGCATCTCCATCGAGGAGAAGCCGGCCCATCCCAAGTCCAACTACGCCGTGACGGGCCTGTATTTCTATCCCAACAAGGTGGTCGATGTGGCCGCGGCGGTGAAACCCTCCGCCCGCGGCGAACTGGAAATCACTTCGGTGAACCAGGCCTTCCTGGCCGACGGCGAGCTGCTCGTGCAGACGCTCGGCCGTGGTTTCGCCTGGCTGGACACCGGCACCCACGAGTCCCTCGCGGAGGCATCGACGTATATCGAAGTGATCGAGAAGCGGCAGGGCCTGAAGATCGCCTGCCTGGAGGAAATCGCCTACAGAAACGGCTGGATTTCAAAGGAAAAACTGCACGAAGTCGCTTTCCCGATGCGGAAGAATCAGTACGGGCAATATTTACTGAATCTCGCATAAGGTAATTCCGATTTAATTGCGTATCTTTGTACTCTTAAGGAGTTAGATTACAAAAATGCGCAACTATATGACCATACTGCATGGAATCACCCGGGCTGCCGCCCTTGCGGGGGCGGTGACTCTGTTTTTTGCCTGCTCGACGCCGGCGAATATCTCTTATCTTCAGGATGTGCGGGAGGGAACCGTCCTTACTCCGCCTGCCGCTTCCGCCATCCGGCTCAAGCCGATGGACCAGATTTCCATCATCGTGAGCTGCCGCGACCCGCAGGTCGCCGCGATGTTCAACCTCCCGACTTACACCCGACGCATCGGTGAGCAGTCGAACCTTTCTGCGAACCTCGGTTCCAATACCAACGGCATGTCGGGCTACACGGTCGATTCCAAAGGCGCCATCGACTTTCCGATCATCGGTGAGGTCATCGTCGGCGGGCTTACCCGCGAGCAGGCGGCCAACCTCATCAAAGAGCGTCTCGTCGACAGCAAGCAGATCAAGGATCCGGTGGTCACCGTGGAGTTCATGAACCTGGGATTCAGTGTCCTCGGCGAAGTCACGCGGCCCGGTCGTTATGCCATCGACCGCGACAAGTTCACCATCCTGGATGCGCTGAGCCGCGCCGGTGACCTCACCATCGACGGCCAGCGGGAGAACGTCACCCTCCTCCGAAGCGAATCTGGGAAGGACCAGGCCTATCAGATCAATCTTCTGAACGCCGAGTCTCTCTATTCGTCTCCTGCTTTTTATGTCCAGCAGGGGGATATCATCTATGTGACCCCCAACGAGCGGCGCCAGCGTGAATCCACGATCAACGGCAATACCATCCGTTCCACCTCCTTCTGGATTTCCCTGTCCTCGCTCGCCACCTCGGTGGCGGTCCTCGTCATCAATACCGTCCGACTCAGCAAGTAAACAGCCATGGAAGCTCAGAAGACTGTCAACAACGCTCCCCAGGAAGAGAATCCGATGTCCATCCGGGACATCTGGAACCTTTGCATCAGCCATTGGAAGTGGTTCGTCCTTTCGGTAGCCGTCTGCCTGGCGGCCGCCGCTTTCTACATCCTCAAGACGGTTCCGGTGTACAGCCGGAGTTCTTCCGTCCTGATCAAGGAGGACCGCCGGTCCGGTTCCGTATCGGCCGATATCGCATCGGCTTTTTCGGATCTCGGTGTGGGGCAGACCTGGGTGAATGTGGGTAACGAACTGATCAACTTCACCTCGCCCGACCTGCTGATGCAGGTGGTCAAGAACCTGAATCTGAACGTGAATTACACCCGCGACGGATTCTTCCACGACTATACGCTCTACGGAAGCTCTCTGCCGGTCCGGGTCCGTTTCCTGGACATCGCCAATAATGCCGGTGCGGCCATGACCGTCACGCCTGTGGATTCCGCGCAAGTCCGGATCGATGATTTCGTCTTCCAGGGCGATAAGGTGAAGGGACAGAACTTCACGGTGGCCTATGGCGATACCCTCGAAACGGTCGCCGGCAAGATCGTCGTCGAAAAGGCGGAGTATGCCAACGATTTCGACTTCCCGGTCCGCGTCACCCGTTCCGGCTTCCAGAATGCGACCCGTGCCTGCAGGAATCGGTTGAATGCCGCCCTCAACGGCAAGAACACCACCGTTATCGACCTGAGCTACCGCGACGTGAACACCCAGCGGGCGGAAGACGTCCTCCGGATGATCATCAACGTGTACAACGAAAACTGGATCAAGGACAAGAACCAGATTTCCATCTCCACCAACGAGTTCATCGCCGACCGTCTGAACATCATCGAGCAGGAACTCGGATCCGTGGACAAGAGCATTACGTCCTATCGGTCGGAACACCGTCTGCCGGACTTCTCCTCCGCCGCCCAGATGGACATGCAGATCTCCGCCGAGGCCGGCAAGCAGCTCATGGACCTGAACAACCAGCTGTCCATCGCCCGCTATCTGCAGTCTGACATCCGGGCCGCCGGGAACGGCGCGCTCCTGCCTGCGAACGTGGGCCTGAACGATGCCAGCACCCGGGCGCAGATCGAGCAATACAACACCTCGATGCTGCAGCGCAACCGCCTCGTGGAGAGTTCCTCCGAAGAGAACCTCCTGGTGAAGGACCTGGACCAGCAGCTCGCTTCGCTCCGCGGCGCTGTCCTTACCTCGTTGGACAATTACGTGAAGGCCCTGAACGTGCAGATCCAGTCTTCCCAGCGTGCCCAGTCCACCTCTCAGGCCCGTGTGAGCGACATCCCGCTCCAGGCGGGACAGCTGCTCTCCGACGAACGCCAGCAGAAGGTCAAGGAGGCCCTGTACCTGTTCCTCCTCCAGAAGCGTGAGGAGAACGAGCTTTCGCAGGCTTTCACGGCCTATGCCACCCGTGTGATTGCGTCGCCCAGCGGCCCGGCCACTCCGATTGCCCCGAACAAGAAGATGATTCTCCTGGTGGCGCTGCTGCTGGGTCTGGCCATCCCGTTCGCCTGGTTCTATCTCAAGGAAGTCCTGGACACGACCGTCCGCGGCCGGAAGGACCTGGAAAACCTCTCCGTCCCGTTCCTGGGCGAACTCCCTTCCACGCTCAAGAAACGCAAGTTCTACGAACGTTCCAAGATTACCGACCGGCCGGAAGACCGGCAGATCGTCGTCAAACCTCACAGCCGAGACCTCATCAACGAGGCCTTCCGTGTCGTCCGTACGAACGTCGAGTTCATGCGGGGCAAGGAAGGCGGCGGACGCGTTCTGATGGTCACTTCCTTCAATGTGGGTTCCGGAAAGACGTTCGTCTCTTCCAATCTGGCCACGGCGCTCGCCATCAAGGGCCGCAAGGTCATCGTTCTGGACCTGGATCTGCGCAAGCGCTCCCTGAGTGCCTTTGTGGGTCAGCCCAAGCAGGGTATCGCCGACCTCCTCGCCGGTACGACCACCGACTGGCGTACGCTTGTGTGCCACAACGTGGGTGGTAACGACCTGGATGTCATCCCGGTAGGTAAGATGCCGCCGAACCCGGCCGAACTCCTTGCTGAGCCTGCGCTCTCGAACCTCCTCGGAGAACTCCGGAAAGAGTATGACTATGTGTTCCTGGACTGCCCGCCTATCGAGATCGTGACGGACTCCGACCTCATCGCTCCGAACGCCGATTTCACCGCCTTTATCGTACGCGCCGGCTTGCTGGAGCGCGCCATGCTCCCGCAGATCGACAAGTACTATCAGGCGAAGCGGTACAACGGCATGGCCGTTATCCTGAACGGTACCGACGGTACCGGCCGCTACGGCTACAAGTACGGCTACAAGTACGGTTACGGCCGTTACGGGTCCTATGGTCATTACGGTCATTACGGCCCGTACGGCTACGGTTCGGACAACGACGACAAGAAGGATGCGTAATCTCATGCGATACAATGTCATGCCCGGCTTGGCCGGGCATCTCTTTTTGCTGCTGGCCCTGGCCCTTGTTTCCTGCTCGGGCCCCGACGTACTGAACCTGTTCGTGGGAACCTACTCCGACGGGTTCTATGCCTATGATTTTGACCAGCAGGCCGGCAAGTTCGTCGGAGAAGGCCCAGTCGCTAAGGCGGAAATGCCCAACCCGTCCTATCTGACGGTCCATGGCAACAAGGTGTACGCCGTATCCGAAATGCCCGACACCCGCGCCTCCGTCTGGGCCTGGCGCTGGGGCGGCAGCGGTTTCGAACTCATCAATTCCCAGCCTACAGGCCTTCCCGAACGCGGCGAAGACCCCTGCTATGTATCCACCAACGGCACTTTCCTCGCCGTTGCCAACTATTCCGGCGGCACGCTGGCGACCTACCGTCTGCGCGAAGACGGCAGCATCGCTCCGCTGGACTCGCTGCTCGTTTCGGGTATCGGCGGTCCCGACCTTTCCCGTCAGGAGTCGCCGCATGTGCATTGTGCCATCTTCTCTCCGGACGGCAAGCATCTCTTCTTCAGTGAGTTCAGTGCCGAGGAAATCGGCCGTCTGGATGTCTATGCCGGGGGAGTGCGGAACTATTGCCGCGCCGCCACCCTGCATTCCGACTACGGTCCTCGGCACCTGCTGTTCGACGCCTCCGGCCAGCACCTGTACGTGATCGGCGAGCTCTCCGGCGACATTACTGTCTTTGACTATGCCGATGGCAACCTGACCGAAAAGCAGGTCATCAAGGCTGACCGGATGGACGCCCGCGGCGCCGCGGATATCCATTTCTCGCCCGACGGCAAGTTCCTGTATGCCTCCCTCCGCCTCCGCGGCGACGGCATCGTCGTCTTCGAAGTCGGTCCCGGCGGCCTCCTGAACTACGTCGGCTATACGGCCACCGGCCCGCACCCGCGCAACTTCAACATCACCCCCAACGGCCGCTACGTCCTCGTATGCTGCCGCGACAACGACTCCGTCGAGGTCTACGCCCGTGACGCCTCCACCGGCCTCCTCACCTTCACCGGCGAACGCCTCCTGGTTACCCGTCCTGTTTACGTCGGCTGGTAATCTTTTGATCGAATGGTACAAAAGCGACCTTAACCCTTTGCAATAGCATGCGCTGCGAAGACCGATTCTACGAAACCTACGGCCGGGACTACGACGGCATCGCCTTCTGTCCCTACCGCATCTGCCCCATCGGGGCCCATTCCGACCACAACCTCGGAAAAATCACTGGCCTGGCGATTGACAAGGGCATCCACATCGTGTATGGGGCCAAGCAGAACGGGGTGGTGGAGATGTCCTCCATCCAGTTCCCCAAGCGGGCGCAGTGGCACATCGAGAACGTCCCGCCCCGGAAGGAAGGGGACTGGGCCGATTACCTCCGCGGCGCCACCCTCTCGCTGGAGCGGGAGCATCGGCTGAAGGTCGGCATCTGCGGCGTCATCGAGGGTACGCTGCCCATCGGCGGCCTCTCTTCTTCCGCGGCCGTGATCATCGCTTTCCTGACGGCTCTCTGCCGCGTGAACGGCATCCGGTTGAGCGCCCAGGAACTCATCGACCTGGCCTATGATGCGGAACTGAACTACGTGGGCGTGTCCGTGGGCAAGCTGGACCAGAGCTGCGAGGTGCTCAGCAAGGCGCACCACCTGCTGTACCTGGATACGAAAGACGGCCAGTATGAGCTGATTCCGGAGCATCCGGACATGAAGCCTTACCGGATCGCCATCTTCTTCTCCGGACTGGAGCACAGCCTCGCCGGGTCCAAGTACAACATGCGGGTCGATGAGCTCCGCAGCGGTGTCTATGCCCTCCAGGCCTATGCCGGGATGGAATATGGCAAGTTCAAGGATGCGATGGCCCGGAACGTTCCCCGGGAGGTGTACGAGGCATACAAGGACCGGCTGCCGGAACCGTGGCGCAAGCGTTGCGAGCATTGGTACACCGAGTTCGAACGGGTGGAGAAAGGCGCCGAGGCCTGGCGCCGCGGCGACATCGAAACCTACGGGCGTCTCTCCTTCGAATCCGGCTGGAGCAGCATCCACAACTGGGAATCCGGCGCCCCGGAACAGATCCGCCTGTACGAGATCATGCGGGAGACGGAAGGCATCTACGGCGGCCGTTTTTCCGGCGCCGGCTTCAAGGGCTGCTGCATGGCCCTCATCGACCCGGCCTATGCCGACACCATCGCCGAAAAGGTGAGCGCGGCCTATCTGAAGGATTTCCCGCGCCTGGCCGACAAATACGGCGTCTATATCTGTGACAGCGCTGATGGACTGAACTTATGAAATGCCTGATCCTCGCCGCCGGCTACGCCACGCGGCTCTACCCGCTCACCGAGAATTTCCCGAAACCCCTCCTGAAGGTAGGGGAGAAGACCATCCTGGACTGGCTCATCGATGACATCGACACCGCCGGTCTGGTCGACCAGTATGTGGCCATCTCCAACCATAAGTTCGCCCCGATCTTCGAGCAATGGGCAGCTTGTCGAAATGAGATTCCCGGCCAAGCCGGGAATGACGTCGGTCGTCATGCCCGACCTGATCGGGCATCTGTTACCGTCCTGGACGACGGCACGTCGTCGAACGAGACCCGCCTCGGCGCGGTGCGGGACATCCAGTTCGCCATCGACACGCTGGGACTGGACGACGACCTGCTGGTGATTGCCGGAGATAACGTGCTGGATTTCAGCCTGGTCCGTTTCCTGGAATATGCCCGGGAGAAAGGGACTTCCTGCATCATGCGGTACTATGAGCCGTCGGAGGAAAAGCTCCACAAGACCGGTGTCGCCACCGTCGACGAGAACGACCTGATTCTGGAGATGGAAGAGAAGCCGGCCTGCCCCAAGAGCCATTGGTGCTGTCCGCCGTTCTATTTCTACCGCAGGAGCGACGTGCCGCTCGTGAAGGTGGGAATCGACAGCGGTTGCGGCGTGGATGCCCCCGGCAGTTTCATTGCCTGGCTTTCCGCGCAGACTCCGGTCCATGCCTGGGAAATGCCCGGCAAACGCTACGATATCGGCAATCTTGCCTCTTACGAGGAGGTCCAGCGGACCTACCACGGCATTTTATAGACCTCGCGCGTGCGCAAACGCGAGTTTTTTCGTACCTTTGCGCGCTTATTCAGAAATGGTTATATGAAACGTAATGCGATTGAAGATACCAGGATCTGCGTGATCGGCCTCGGCTATGTCGGCCTGCCGCTTGCGCGGCTCTTTTCCACGAAATACCCCACCATCGGCTTTGACATGAACCGTCAGCGCGTGGAAGCGCTCATGGCCGGTCACGACGCCACCCTCGAGGTGTCCGACGAACTCCTGCAGGAAGCCATCGACAAGCATGGTTTCCGCTGCACGGCGGACCTGGAGGAGGTGCGCGGCTGCAACTTCTATGTGGTGGCCGTCCCGACGCCGGTGGACGAGAACAACCGCCCGGACTTGAAGCCCCTGTGGGGCGCCTCCAAGACTGTCGGCGAGGTGATCTCCCGGGGCGATGTCGTCGTCTACGAGAGCACCGTCTATCCCGGTGTCACCGAGGAAGAGTGCCTCCCGGTGGTGGAGCAGGTCTCCGGCTTGAAGTTCAATGTCGATTTCTTCGCGGGCTATTCTCCCGAGCGCATCAACCCTGGCGACAAGCAGCACACGGTGGAGAAGATCAAGAAAGTGACCTCCGGCTCCACGCCGGAAATTGCCGATTATGTGGACGCGGTCTATAACTCCGTCCTCGTGAACGGTACCCACAAGGCTCCGTCCATCCGCGTGGCCGAGGCCTCCAAGATCATCGAGAATTCCCAGCGGGACGTGAACATCGCCTTCATGAACGAGCTGGCGAAGATCTTCAACGCGATGGGCATCGACACGCACGACGTGATCGAGGCGGCTTCCACCAAGTGGAACTTCATCAAACTGAGCCCCGGCCTGGTGGGCGGCCACTGCATCTCCGTGGACCCTTACTACCTGATCCAGAAGGCGCAGGTGTACGGCGTGCTGCCGCGCGTGATGTCCAATGCGCGCCGCCTGAACGACGGCATGGGCGCTTATGTGGCGAACCAGACCATCAAGTGCATGAACAAAAAGGGCGTGGTGGTGAAGAACGCCAGGATCCTCATCCTGGGCATCACCTTCAAGGAGAACTGCCCGGACATCCGCAACACCAAGGTCGTGGATATCTACCACACCCTGGAGGAATACACGCACCGGATCACGGTCTACGATCCCTGGGCCGACAAGGACCACGTGATGCATGAATACGGTATCGACGTGACGAACGAGCTCCCTGAGGAGAAGTACGACGCCGTCATCCTGGCCGTCGCGCACCGGGAATTCGCGGGCCTCGACGTGAAGGGACTCGTGAAAGAGAACGGCGTGGTCTATGATGTCAAGGGTTTCCTGGACCGGGACCTCGTCGATGGAAGACTGTAACAACCGAAACAAGCTATGAAAATCGCAGTCGCCGGAACCGGATATGTGGGTCTCTCGATCGCCACGCTGCTCGCGCAGAAGCACGAGGTCGTGGCCGTGGATGTGATACCCGAGAAGGTGGAGAAAATCAACGCCAAGCAGAGCCCCATCGCGGACGAGTTCCTGGAGAAATACCTGGCGGAGAAGCCCCTGGACCTGCGGGCCACACTGGACGGCCGCGAGGCCTATCGCGGGGCTGACTATGTGGTCATTGCCACCCCTACGAACTACGATCCCAAGAAGAATTTCTTCGACACCTCGCACGTGGAAGAGGTCATCGACCTGGTCCTGGAGGTGAATCCGGACGCCGTGATGGTGATCAAGTCCACGATTCCCGTGGGCTATACCCGGAATGTCCGGGAGAAGTTCTCCTACCGTGAGCGCCAGGCGGACGGTACGATGAAAGTCGTCGTCCCGAAGATCCTCTTCGCGCCGGAGTTCCTCCGCGAATCCAAGGCCCTCTACGACAACCTGTATCCTTCCCGGATCATCGTCGGGTATGATGAGATGCCCGATCAGGTCGGGCATGACGGGCGTTCGTCATTGCCGGCTGCGACCGGCAATCTCGCCGAAGCTGCGCATACCTTTGCCCATATCATCGCGGAAGGCGCCCTCAAGGAGGACGTCCCTGTGTTGTTCATGGGATCCACCGAAGCGGAGGCCGTGAAGCTGTTCGCGAATACGTACCTGGCCCTGCGAGTGTCCTATTTCAACGAACTGGATACCTATGCGGAGATGAAAGGGCTTGACACCCAGGCGATTATCGACGGCGTATGCCTGGATCCCCGCATCGGCGCGCACTATAACAACCCGAGTTTCGGGTACGGCGGCTACTGCCTGCCGAAGGACACGAAGCAGCTCCTGGCGAACTTCAACGACGTTCCGGAGAACCTCATCAAGGCGATTGTCGATTCCAACCGCACCCGCAAGGACTACATCGCGGACCGCGTGCTGGAAAAGGCCGGTTACTACACCGCTTCGAGCGCCTTCGACTCCGCAAAGGAGAAGGAGGTCGTCGTGGGCGTATACCGCCTCACGATGAAGACCGGCTCCGACAATTTCCGCCAGTCCGCCATCCAGGGCATCATGAAGCGTATCAAGGCGAAGGGCGCGAAGGTCATCGTGTACGAACCTACGCTGCAGGACGGCATCACTTTCTTCGGCTCCCGGGTCGTGAACGACCTTGCCGCTTTCAAGGCCCAGTCCCACGCCATCATCGCCAACCGCTACGACGCCGCCCTTGACGACGTCGCCGACAAGGTCTATACGCGCGACATCTTCAAGCGGGACTAGCCATGAAACGTTACTGCCAAACCCTGGAACTCCGGAACGATCCGGAGATGATCGACAAGTACTGCGAGGCCCATGCCCATGTTTGGCCGGAAATCCAGGCCGGCATTCGCGAAGTCGGCATCCTGGACATGCAGATCTACCGCCTGGGCACCCGTCTGTTCATGATCATGGACACGGTGGACGATTTCGATTTCGTCGCTGACAACGCACGCCTCGCCACCCTCCCGCGCCAAGCCGAATGGGAGGCCTATGTGGCTCAATTCCAGGGCTGTGACCCGGCCGCCCCGTCCACGGACAAATGGCGGCTGATGGAGAAGATATTCGAACTCGAAAAGCCGGAATCCCTGTAGATGCCTGCCATCCTGACCGACCGCCTGCACCGACTGGCCTATGCGACCGACGCATCGGCCTACCGTGAGGTGCCGGAAGGGGTATCGTATCCCCGGACGGTGGCGGAGGTACAGGAACTCGTCGCCGAAGCGCGGCGGCGGGGAACTTGCCTGATTCCCCGCGCCGCCGGTACTTCACTCGCCGGCCAAGTGGTGGGGAAGGGAATCGTCGTGGACATCAAGGGTTGGAACAAGATCCTGGAAATCAATGCCGAAGAGCGTTGGGCCCGGGTGCAGCCCGGAGTCGTCCGCGATGAACTGAATCTGGCGCTGAAGCCGTACGGCCTGCTGTTCTCGCCGGAAACCTCCACCAGCAACCGGTGCTGCATCGGCGGCATGTTCGGCAACAATTCCTGCGGGACGCATTCGCTGGTGTACGGCGGTACACGGGACCATGTCATCGCCTGTCAGGGCGTGCTGTCCGATGGCTCCGATTTCGATACGACGCGTGTGAAGGAGCCCGGGTACCGGGCGGCCCGGCCGCTGTTGGATGCCATCCTGACGCAGTTGGAAACTTGGCGCGACGATCCTCAAACCCGCCGGTTGATTGAAGAGAATTACCCCGACAAGAGCCTCAAACGCCGCAGTTGCGGTTACGCCATCGACGAGGCCCTGCCGGAAACCGACCTGTGCAAACTCCTCGCGGGGAGCGAGGGAACCTTGGCTTTCATCACCGAAATCACGGTCTCGCTGGATCCGCTGCCACCGAAGGAAAAGATGGTGGTCTGTGCCCATTGCGGCACGCTGGAGGGGAGTTTTGAAGCCAATCTCATCGCCCTCCGCCACCGGCCCGCCGCGGTCGAGCTGATGGACGGCAAGATCCTGGAACTGAGTTTCCAGAACATCGAACTGAAACGGAACACCACGTTCGTGGAAGGTCTTCCGGCAGCGCTGCTGATTGCCGAGTTCTGGGGAGAGAGCCGGGAAGAAATCGATACGAAAGCCACCGCGTTCGAGCAGGATGCTAAGGCCTCCGGACTGGTGTATGCCTGCACCCGCGTGTACGGATCCGAGGTCACCCGGGTCTGGGACCTGCGGAAAGCTGGCCTGGGCGTGCTCAGCGGCATGAAAGGGGATGCCAAGCCCATCGGCGTGGTCGAAGACACCGCCGTGGCGCCGGAGCGGCTGCCTGCCTATATGCGCGATTTCCGGGCGATGCTGGAGCGTTTGCACACCTCCTGCGTATTCTACGGCCATATCAGTACAGGCGAACTGCATCTCCGTCCGATCCTGAATATCAAGACAGGGGAGGGGCGGAGGCTGTTCCGCGCCATCGCCGGCGAAACGGCGGCCCTGGTGCGCAAGCACAAGGGGAGCCTGAGCGGCGAGCATGGCGACGGCCGCCTCCGCGGCGAATTCATCCCGGTCATGTATGGACCCGAGGTCTATGCGCTCTTGCGGGAAGTAAAGCATTGTTGGGATCCGGAAGGCGTGTTCAACCGGAACAAGATCGTGGACACGCCGCCGATGGACGAAGGCCTCCGTTTCGAGGCGGACCAGCGCTACGTCGTGGAGAACGCGAAGACCGTATATAACTGGCGGGCGGTTTTCGATGAGTGTAAGGTCGAGGGCGCCAGCGGCGTCCGTTCGCAGGCCCATGCGCTGATGTGTTCCATCGAGCAGTGCAACGGTGCCGGCGCCTGCCTGAAGTCCAACCGGATCGGCGGGACGATGTGCCCCGCTTACAAGGAATCCGGCGATGAGCTGCGTTCCACCCGCGCCCGCGCAAACATCCTGCGTGAAGCGTTGACGCGCGGCGACGGCTTTGACGATCTTGCGGTTTCGGAAATCCTGAATTCCTGCCTCGCCTGCAAGGGCTGTCTCTCCGAATGCCCGTCCAATGTGGACATGACCCGGCTGCGGAGCGAAGTCCTGCAGCAGAAATACGACCGCCACGGAACCCCGCTACGGACATGGATGGTGGCAAGGATGGCCTCGTTCGAGGCTTTCGGAGCAGCCGTTCGCCCGCTGTACAATTTCTTCGCGACCTGGAAACCGTCCGCGGCGGTCATTAAGCGGATCGTCCGCTTCTCCGCGGACCGGCAGATCCCCACGCTCTCCCGCTACAGCATGCGGAAACTCGTTTCCATGCAACCGCAGCCCCGGGATGGCCGCAAAGTCTATCTCTTCGCGGACGAGTTCACGGACCATCAGGAAGCCGAGCTGGGCCTGACGTTCGTCCGGCTCCTGAACCGGCTGGGTTATCGCGTGGAGATCCCCCGACATGTGGAAAGCGGCCGCGCAGCCATTTCCAAGGGCTGCCTGCGGCTCGCGCGGAAGTTTGCCGTGAAGAATGTATCCCTGCTGAAGGACATCGTTTCGGCCGACACGCCCCTGGTGGGCATCGAACCGTCCTGCATCCTGTCTTTCCGGGACGAGTATCCCGACCTCGTCCCGCCGGAAATGCGCTCCAAAGCGCAGGCTCTCGGCCATAACTGTCTCCTGTTCGACGAGTTCCTGGTCCGGGAATTCCAGGCCGGGCGCATCCGGCAGGACGCTTTCCGGGAGGTCCGGGCCGATATCTGGCTGCATGGACACTGCCACCAGAAGTCCCTCATCGGCGTTGGAAAATCGGCGGAAATGCTCCGGATGATTCCCGGGGCGACCGTCCATGTGATCCCGAGCGGTTGCTGCGGCATGGCGGGATCCTTCGGCTATGAGAAGGAGCATTATGCGACCTCGATGACCATCGGCGAGATGGTCTTGTTCCCGGCCGTCCGCCAGGCGGGTCCGGGCGCCATCGTCGCCGCGCCGGGCACCTCCTGCCGCCAGCAGATCCTGGACGGGACCGGCATCCACGCCCTCCATCCGGTCGAGGTTTTGCACGATTGTCTGAAATAATTGCTATCTTTATACCCCGAAAGAACTTGCAAGCTATGATAACCCGTGTTTTCAGGCTGACGGAAGCGTCGGCGAAGTATATGGGCAACCTCCCGAAGGAGGATGCCATCCTGGTGGTGAAATCCGAGCACAAGGTGCGTCAACTGTTCATCGACGCCCTGGAACTGGCTCTGTATCAGCGCGGGGACACGAAACCCGCTTTCGCGGCCATCGGCGACTATTTCAAGGGAATGGTCTCCGACCAGGCGTTTTGGGAGAAGATCGATGCGGAACTCAAGGCGCTCCGTCATTATGTCGATGAGGGCGTCGTGTACCGTCCCGCGTTCGAGACCATCCGTGACTATGTGCTGGGCAAGTGCGCCCGCATGTGCGCCGAAACGGTCCATGCCGTCATCGGCGGCACCTTCGTGGACGGGGCCGAGGTCATGGTCTGCGAAGAGGACCACGGCGCGCTCCGGGTGGACTGGGAAACCTCCATGACCCGCCTGAGTGAGCGTACTTCCGCCTCCGGCCTGTACGTGATGTCCAGCGGCTACGGTCACAATCCTTACGGTTTCAGCATCCGGCTGGGCCGCCGCGGCGAGGACTTGATGGCGATGACCATCGCCGCCCATTTCGGCGAGCCTGCCGAGGTCTATGTCCTCGGTGACCGCATCCTGAGCATCCCGGCCATGACCTACGAGGAAGCGGCCGTGTTCTGCTCGGGCGCGGAAGGCGCTTTCGCCCCCGCCGCCCTCCTGCCCATGATGAAGGCGAACCTGCCCATCCTGGTGAAGGACATCTCCGACCCGTCCTGCCTGACGGTCATTTCCGGCAGCAAGCCGGCCTCCGAGCATGTGGTCACGGGCTTCGTGGTGGAAGATGGATTTGCGCTCATCAATGTGCGCGGTACCGGTTTGGTGGGCAAGGTGGGCGTTTCTTCGTCCATCTTCGGCGCCCTGGCGCGCGGCGGGGTGAACATCCGTTTCATCTCCCAGCCTTCTTCCGAGTTCTGTATCACCGTGGCGGTGTCCAGCGAGAGCCTTCCTGCCGCCCGCGAGGCGCTGGCCGGCCTGTACAAGGACGGTCAGGTTTCCCTGGACGATGCGGTGGACTTCGTGGAGGACGTGTGCCTCCTGTCCGTCTGCGGCAATGGCATGAAGAACGTCCCCGGCACCTCCGGCCGCATTTATACGGCCCTCGGCGCCTATGGCGTGAACATCATCTCCGCCGCCCAGGGCGGTGACGAGCTCACGATCTCCTTCGTGATCCGCGCCGCGGACCGCGCTGCCGCCGAGGAAGCGCTGTCGATCCTGTAGGCCTGTAGATACACCCATATCCGGGAGGTGCACTGTCCGTGCGCCTCCTTTTTTTGTTTAAGAATATTGACATCAAATTGTAAAGTTTATATTTTCTGTTTGAATATTTTGTCAAGTCGTGTAAAAGTAATAACTTTGTAATCATGGTAGATTACGAGATTATCAACAGAATCAAGGCTACACTCATCCGGAAAGGCATTTCCCAGCGGGAATTGGCCGAGCGGATCGGCAAGGACGAGACGGTCGTGAGCCGGTGGCTGGCCGGAAAAGTGGGCATCGGCGGACAAAGTCTCAGGCGAATCGAGGCCGAGCTCGGTGTAAACTTGACAAAAGAAAGGCAACATTCGATGAAGACGGCGCTCATCACGGGCGTGGCAGGCCAGGACGGTTCGTATCTGTCGGAGTTCCTGCTGGAGAAGGGATATGATGTCCATGGCGTCATCCGGCGCAGTTCGGTGGATTTCCGCGAGCGCATCGCGCATCTGGAAGGCCGTCCCCATTTCCACCTGCATTATGCCGACATGGGCGACTCCATGAGCCTCGTCCAGGTCATCGGCAAGGTGCGGCCGGACGAAATCTACAACCTGGCGGCACAGAGCCATGTCCAGGTGAGCTTCGACTCGCCGGAATACACGGCGAATGTCGACGCGACCGGCGTCCTGCGCGTCCTGGAGGCCGTGCGTCAGTGCGGGCTCGCGGGGACCTGCCGGATCTATCAGGCATCGACCTCGGAATTGTACGGCAAGGTGGAGGAAGTGCCCCAGAACGAGAACACGCCGTTCCATCCCTACAGCCCCTATGCGGTCGCCAAGTTGTACGGTTACTGGATCGTCAAGGAATACCGCGAGGCCTATGGCATGTACTGCTGCTCGGGCATTCTCTTCAACCACGAATCCGAGCGCCGCGGCGAGACATTCGTCACGCGCAAGATCACGCTGGCCGCCGCCCGTATCGCCCAGGGCAAGCAGGACAAGCTGTATCTGGGGAATCTCTCCAGCCTCCGTGACTGGGGATACGCCAAAGACTATGTCGAATGCATGTGGCTCATGCTCCAGCAGAAGAAGGCGGAAGACTTCGTCATCGCCACCGGCGTGCAGCACAGCGTCCGGGAATTCTGTCTCCTGGCTTTCCGCGAGGCCGGCATCGAGCTCGAATTCATCGGGGAAGGGGCCGATGAAAAAGGCATCGACAAGGCCACCGGCCGCGTGCTGGTGGAAGTCAGTCCGGATTTCTACCGGCCCACGGACGTGGTGAACCTCTGGGGAGACCCGACCAAGGCGCGCGCCAAACTGGGCTGGAATCCGCAGAAAACCACCTTCGAGCAGCTCGTGAAGCTGATGGTGGACCATGACATGGCGAAGGTGGCCGGCGAGGGCGCTGCGGAGAAAGTGCGGATGAATCTCGCGGAATTTCTGGAAAAAGGCATCGTAAAGTAGATTTCTCGACAAGCTCGAAATGACAAAGAAAGTATTCGTATCGGGGTGCTACGACCTCCTGCACAGCGGCCACGTGGAGTTTTTCCGGCAGGCGGCGCAGTATGGCGACCTGTATGTGGGAATCGGTTCGGACGAGACCATCCTGCACTATAAGCATCATAAGACCATCTACAGCGAGGACGAGCGGCTGTTCATGGTGAAGGCGATCCGTTACGTGAAGGACGCCTACATCAACGCCGGCGACGGAATCATGGATTTCGTGCCCACGCTGGATATCGTGAAGCCGGACGTGTTCGTGGTCAACGAAGACGGTGGAAACGAGGAAAAGCGCCGGCTTTGCGAGGAACGCGGCATCGAGTATATCGTCCTCCAGCGCACGCCGCAGGAGGGACTGCAGGCCCGCTCCAGCACGGCGCTGAAACGGACTCCCTGCCAGATTCCCGTCCGGCTGGACCTCGCCGGCACGTGGATCGACCAGCCGTATGTGTCGTGCTTCGCGCCCGGATGGGCCCTGACCATTTCCCTTGAACCCACCTTCGAGATTCAGGAGCGCTGCGGCCTGTCCACGTCCACCCGGAACATGATCCGGAAGATCTGGCCCTTCCAGCTGCCGAACATGGATCCGGAAACCCTCGCGAAGCTCGTTTTCTGCTTCGAGAACGATCCGGAGCGCTCCGACGGCATCGTGTCTGGGGCCCAGGATTCCATCGGCATCTGCATGCCGGGCCTCGTGCGGCACTGGTATGACAACCGTTTCTGGCCGGACAAGATCGAGTCCTGCCATGACGAGGCCGTCCTTTCCTGGCTCGAAGACCATCTGTGCATGGTCCCGATGTTCCCGCGCCGCCCGGGCTGCTCCGTGGTAGAGGGAAAAGACATCACGCGGCCCAAGGTGGAAGCGCTGGCGAAGGCTGCCGATAATTGTTGGAACGCCATCCTCGCCCGCGACATTGAAGGTTTCGCTGCCGCATATAAGGCCTCCTTCGAGGCGCAGGTAGCCATGTTCCCGGCCATGATCCAGCCCGGCGTGCCGGAGTACATCGAACAGTACGGGTCCATGGACGGGGTTCTAGCCTGGAAGATGCCGGGGGCAGGCGGCGGAGGATATCTCGCCCTGGTCTGCGCTGATCGGGCACACTTCCCGGAAGGCGCCATCGACCTGCATATCCGGAGGAGGGGCACCCTATGATGGAGAGGGATTCGAAGATCTATGTGGCGGGCCACCGCGGAATGGTGGGCTCCGCCATCGTCCGGGAGCTGGAGCGCCAGGGCTATACGAATATCGTCACCCGTACGCACAAGGAACTGGATCTGACCCGCCAGGCGGACGTGGAGGCGTTCTTTGTCGCCGAGAAGCCGGAATACGTGTTCCTGGCGGCGGCGAAGGTGGGCGGCATCGTGGCCAACCAGAGCGCCCTTGCGGACTTCATGTACGACAACATGGTCCTGGAGATGAACGTCATCCATGCGGCCTGGGTCAACGGTTGCAAGAAGCTCGAATTCCTGGGCTCCAGCTGCATCTACCCGCGTTTGGCGCCCCAGCCGATGCCGGAAAGCTGCCTGCTGACCGGCGAACTGGAGAAAACCAATGAGGCCTATGCGCTGGCGAAGATCTCCGGCCTCAAGTACTGCGAGTTCCTGAACCGCCAGTACGGGACGGACTACATTTCCGTGATGCCCACGAACCTGTATGGGCCCAACGACAACTATCATCCCGAACACAGCCATGTGCTCCCGGCCCTGATTCGTCGCTTCCACGAGGCGAAGGTGGCCGGCCTTTCCGAGGTGACCTGCTGGGGGGACGGCTCCCCGCTGCGCGAGTTCCTCTATGTCGATGACCTCGCGAACCTGTGTGTCTTCCTGATGAACCATTACAGCGGGAACGAGACCGTGAATGCCGGCACCGGCAAGGAACTCTCCATCAAGGAACTCACGGACCTGGTCGCCCGGGTCGTCGGCTACACGGGCGCCATCAAGTGGGATCCCTCCCGCCCGAACGGAACTCCGCGCAAGCTTCTGGACGTGTCCAAGGCCACTGCCCTCGGATGGACCTACAAGACAGAACTCGAAGACGGTATCCGGCTCGCTTACAATGATTTCCTGAACAACCCGATGCGTGCAGAACGATAGCATTTTTTTGCTATCTTTGCACTCATGTACAAGACCATACTCAAGCAAGTCAAGCAGTACAAGGCCGCGGCCTTGCTGACGCCGCTGTGGACGACCCTGGAGGTGATCATGGGCGTGCTGATTCCGTATGTGACAGCTTCCATCATCGATAAGGGCATCGGAGCGGGGAGCTTGCCTGATGTGTACCGGTATGGGGCGATGATGATCGGAATCGCCTGCCTGAGCCTCCTGTTCGGCATCCTGGCCGGCCGGTCCGCCGCCTACAGCAGCACCGGCCTCGCGGCGAACCTGCGTCTGGCAATGTACGAGAACATCCAGCGCTTCTCGTTCTCCGACATCGACAAGTTCTCCACGGCAGGGCTCGTTACGCGGATGACCACGGACGTGTCCAGCATCCAGGGTGCTTTCCAGATGCTGCTCCGGGTCTCGTTCCGCGCGCCGCTGAACATGATTTCGGCGCTGGGGATGTGTTTCCTGATCCATAAGAAACTGAGTATCATCTTCCTGGTCGCCATGGTCGTCCTGAGCGTGTTCCTGGCTGTGCTGATCACCCGCGCCGCGAAACTCTTCAAACAGATCCTCCTCAAGGTGGATGCCTTGAACGGTGTGGTGCAGGAGAACGTGGATGCCATCCGCGTGGTGAAGGCTTTCGTGCGGGAGGACCACGAGATGTCCAAGTTCGACAAGGCCGCTGTCGGCCTCTTTACGATGAATGTCAAGGCGGAGACGCTGATGGCCCTGAACGGCCCGGTGATGAATCTCATCGTCAATGGCTGTATCATCGCCCTGAGCTGGTGGGGCGCGCATTTCATCGTGGAGGGGAGTCTCACCACGGGCCAGCTGACCTCCCTGTTCAGCTACATCATGACGGTCCTCACTTCGCTGATGATGCTGTCCATGATCTTCGTCCAGCTCACCCAGAGCGCGGCCAGCGCAGCCCGCATCGCCGAGGTGATCGACGAGGAGCCTGATATGGCCGATCCCGCCGAGCCGGTGACGGAAGTCCCGGACGGGCGCATCGACTTCAATCACGTCTATTTCTCCTACAAGCAGGGTGGTGATTACGCCCTGGAGGACATCGACCTGCACATCCGGGCCGGAGAGACCATCGGCATCATCGGCGGTACAGGCAGCGGCAAGTCCTCCCTGGTGAACCTGATGGCCCGTCTGTACGACGTGTCCGAGGGTTCCGTGGAAGTGGGTGGCATCGATGTCCGGAAATATGCGATGCAGGCCCTCCGCGACGAGGTCGCGATGGTCCTGCAGAAGAGCACCCTGTTCTCGGGGACCATCCTCGACAACCTTCGCTGGGGCAAGGAGGACGCTACCCTGGAAGAATGCCGGGAGGCGTGCCGCCAGGCCTGCGCGGACGAGTTCATCGAGAGCTTCCCCGACCGGTATGAAACGGTCATCGACCAGGGAGGTACCAACGTTTCCGGCGGACAGCGGCAACGCCTGTGCATCGCGCGGGCCCTGCTGAAGCACCCGAAGGTGCTGGTGCTGGACGACTCAACGTCGGCCGTGGACACGGCGACTGACGCCGCCATCCGCGCGACCTTCAACGCCCGCATCCCGGGTACCACCAAGGTCATCATCTCCCAGCGCATCCTCTCCATCCAGGAGGCCGACCGCATCGTGGTGATGGACAACGGCCGCGTGGCCGCGTTCGACACGCATGAGAACCTCCTGCGCACCTGCGACATCTATTCCGAAATCTACGAAATGCAGACGAGCGGCGGCTCGGGCGATTTCGACGAACCCCAAGCCTAGCCTATGCCACCCGGATTCAACCAACACCCCGGACAGGACCGCGGGCCTCGGGCCGGCGCCACCCTCAAGGACCTCAAGAAAGATTCGACGGTCTTCCGCCTGTTCAAGTTCATCTTCAGGAACTACCGGGTGAACTTCGTGGTGGTGACCCTGTGCATCATCATCTCGTCTGTCACCTCGCTCGCGTCGTCCCTGTTCACGCGGTCCCTCATCGACGACTACATCACGCCCATGACGGCCGCCGCGGCGCCGGATTATGCGTCGCTTGCCGTCGCCCTGGTGAAACTGGGCGCCATCATCCTGGTGGGCATCATCGCCGGCTATGTGCAGTCGATCATCATGATCCACGTGGGGCAGGGGACGATGCTCCGCCTCCGAAAGGACCTGTTCTCCCACATGGAGACGCTGCCTCTCAAGTACTTCGACAACCACTCGCACGGTGACATCATGTCCGTATATACGAATGACGTGGACACGCTCCGGCAAGTGGTGGGGAACTCCGTTCCCAGTCTCTTCCGTTCGCTGGTCACGATCATCGCCACGTTCGTGAGCATGGTTGTCCTGAGCGTCCCGCTCACCGCCGTGGCCGTCCTGATGGCATTCCTCATGTACAAGGTGACAACCGGCCTAGGCAAGCTTTCCCGCAAATACTTCGTGGAGCGGCAGCGCAACCTGGGCCGCGTGAACGGATTCATCGAAGAGATGGTGTCCGGCCAGAAGGTCGTCAAGGTCTATTGCCATGAGGGGAAGGCCCTGGAATCCTTTGCCGGATTGAACGAGGAATTGCGCGCGAGCGTGTACAATGCCAACAAGATCGGCAACATCATCATGCCGATCAACTCCAACATCGGCAACTTCATGTACGTGCTCCTCGCGATCCTGGGCTCGCTCATCGCCCTGGGCCACCTGCCCGGCGCCGCCCTGACCCTGGGCTCGCTGGTCTCCTTCCTCACCCTGCAGCGGAACTTCACCCGTCCCGTTACGCAGATTTCCAACGAAATCAATTCGATCGTGATGGCATCGGCCGGTACCGACCGGCTGTACGCCCTCCTGGACGAGGTCCCGGAGGTGGACGAGGGGACCGTCACCCTGGAGAAAGAAGGGGAGGGCCGCTGGTCCTGGAAGGAAACGGACGGATCGCTCCGTAAACTGGAAGGCCTGGTGTCCCTGTCGGATGTGGACTTCAGCTATGTGCCTGAAAAGCAGGTGCTTTACGACATTACGCTGACGGCATACCCCGGACAGAAGATCGCTTTTGTGGGCGGGACCGGTGCCGGAAAAACCACGATTACCAACCTGATCAACCGTTTCTACGAGATCCAGGACGGCACCATCACCTACGACGGCTTCAGCGTCGCGGGCATCAAGAAGGCCGATCTCCGGCGTTCCCTCGGCATCGTCCTCCAGGAGACGAAACTCTTCAGCGGTTCCGTGCTGGAAAACATCCGATACGGACGCCTGGATGCTACGGACGAGGAGTGCCGCGACGCCGCGCGCCTGGTCCATGCCGATGCGTTCATCCGCCGCCTGCCAGACGGGTATGACACGGTCCTGGACGCCGATGGAGGCAACTTGTCCCAGGGCGAGCGCCAGCTCCTGGCAATCGCCCGCGCCGCCGTGGCGGACCCGCCTGTGCTCATCCTGGATGAGGCGACCTCCTCCATCGATACGCGGACGGAAAGACTCATCCAGCAGGGGATGGACTCCCTGATGAAGGGGCGCACGACCTTCGTGATCGCCCACCGCCTGTCCACCGTCCAGAACGCCGACTACATCGCCGTGATGGACCACGGCCGCATCATCGAACGCGGCAAGCACTTCGAGCTCCTGGAGCAGAAGGGCAAGTACTATGAACTATATACCGGAAACCAGATTACCTAGCATGGCTTACAGGAATCTTACTCAGAAGGAAATCAATCAGTTGCAGGCCGCCGGCTGCGAGGCGGACGATTGGGGAAAGGTGCTGACCTCCGCCCCCGCGGTGGACCATATCCAGCGGGTGCGCTTCTCGGGCACTGTGCGCTTCGGAAAGTTCGGGCGGGAGTTCGAGTTTCCCGGCGGGCTTCGCAAGCATGCCGGCATGCATGATGCGACCCTGCACAACGTGACGGTCGGTGACGACTGCCTCATCGAGAACATCTCCAACTATATCGCCAATTACGAGATCGGCCACGATACGGTCCTGGAAAACGTGGACCTGGTCCTTACGGACGGCCCCTGCCGCTTCGGCAACGGTGTTTCCGTCTCGGTCCTGAACGAGACGGGCGGCCGTGAGGTGCTCATCTACGACCGTCTTACCGCGCAGATCGCCTATGTGATGGCGATGTACCGCCACCGCCCGGAACTCGTGAAGGTCCTGGACCGGATGGTGGAGGAGTATGCGAAATCGCAGGAATCGACCGTCGGCAGGATCGGCAGTCATGTCTTCATCCGCAACACGCGTTACCTGAACAGCGTGCGGATCGGGGATTATGCGGTCATCAGCGGCGTGAACCGGCTGCGCAACGGCAGCGTGCACAGCAACCAGGCGGCGCCGACCCAGATCGGCCACGGGGTGATCGCCGACAATTTCATCATCAGCAGCGGCTCCCACCTCACGGACAATGCGACCTTCACGAACTGTTTCATCGGCCAGGCGTGCCACTTCGGGCACGGATACAGCGCTTCCGATTCACTGTTCTTCTCCAATTGCCAGGGAGAGAACGGCGAGGCCTGCTCCATTTTCGCGGGGCCGTTCACGGTGACGCACCACAAATCGACCCTTCTTATCGCGGGCCATTTCTCTTTCATGAATGCGGGCAGCGGCTCCAACCAGTCCAACCATATGTACAAGCTGGGGCCGATCCACCAGGGAATCCTCGAGCGCGGCGCGAAGACTTCGTCCGATTCCTACATCCTGTGGCCTTCCCGCGTGGGCGCTTTCTCGTTGGTGATGGGCCGGCATGTGAACCATTCCGACACGACGTGGCTCCCGTTCTCCTATCTCATCGAGCAGCAGAATACGACCTATCTGGTCCCGGGCGTGAACCTCCGGAGCGTGGGTACCATCCGGGATGCCCAGAAGTGGCCCAAGCGCGACGCCCGCAAGGACCCCGACCGCCTGGACTGCATCAACTACAACCTCCTGAGCCCCTACACCATCCAGAAGATGTTCAAGGGAATCCAGTTGCTGAAAAACCTGCAGCATTCCTCCGGCGAACTCTCCGACATCTATTCCTATCATAGTGCGAAAATCCGGAACAGCTCGCTCCGGAAGGGACTGGACCTGTACCGGACCGCCATCACCAAGTTCCTCGGGAATTCCATCATCAAGAAGTTGGAGGACCTGCCCGCCGGCGCATCCGACGAGGTGATCCGGGAAACCTTGAAGCCCGAGCTTCCGGGAGGAAAGGGCAAATGGACGGACCTCAGCGGCCTCATCGCTCCGAAGGAACTGGTGGATGCGCTCCTGGCCCGGATCGAGAACGGGGAAGTGGCCGGCCTGGCGGCCGTGGACCACGCCTTCCGCCAGATGCATGCGGATTACTACCGGCTGGAGTGGACCTGGGCCTATGACAAGTACGCCGATTTCTTCGGTCTCCCGCTGGAGACCATTACGGCGGCGCAAGTCCGTGAAATCGTCGAGAAATGGAAAGTAGCGGTGATCGGCCTGGACGAGATGCTGTACGAGGACGCCAAAAAGGAGTTCAACCTGGCGTCGATGACCGGTTTCGGCGCAGATGGCTCCCGGGAGGAAAAAGAGCTTGATTTCGAACAGGTTAGGGGAGACTTTGAATCGAATTCCTTCGTGCAGGCTGTCCTGGAGCACATCCGCGTGAAGCGCGCCCTCGGCGACGAGCTGCTGGCTCGCCTGCGGGCGTGTTAAGCATTTGGGATTGTGGAAAAAAGGTCGTACCTTTACCGCAAACTAAAACCTGGTACCGAATGTCGTTTTTCCGACAGCTGTTCTCTTCCAAGATCCTTCCTTCTTGGACCATCATGCTTTTTGACGCCATCATCGTGGCGGTATCGGTCCTTTTCGCCTACCTGATCCGGTTCCCGCTGGCGGAAGTGGCCCGGTCGGGGCAGTTCCCGTGGCTGGCCGTCTTCATCGTCACAATCGTCAATGTCGTTTTCTTCCGGCTGTTCCGCACTTATTCGAACATTCTCCGACTCTCGTCCTTCGTGGACGTGATGCACGTTTTCGTCGCTTTGACGCTGGCCTTTTTCTGCAACGAGGCCATCTCCCTGCTGTGGCCTATCATCTTCGGCAAGCAGTTGATTTCCTTCTCGGTTCTGTTTATCGCTTACCTCGTCAGTTTTGCCATCCTGGCTTCCTCCCGGATGATGATCAAGATGATGTACGACTATTTCAAGCAGAACAAGCAGTCGATGCTGAACACCTTCATCTATGGGACTACGACCGGCATCGACATCGCGAAATCCCTCCGTACGGAAGCGGACAACCGTTTCCGGATCGTCGGATTCGTGAGCGATGATCCGAATGTGGTGGGCAAAGTGATGATGGGCGTGAACGTGTATCCCAATGACGAGGAGCTCCCCGATCATTTCCGGCACGACCGCGTCGCCGCGTTGATCGTTTCGCCGGCCAAGGCCAAGACCCTGAAGGATTCAGACCTGGCGGACCGGGTCCTCAAGGAAGGTATCAAGATTTTCCTGGCTCCGGAGGTTTCCGACGACTGGGATCCCAGCCAGCGGAAGCAGGTGGTGAAGGAGGTGCAGATCGAGGACCTGCTGGGCCGCGACCCCATCCAGATCAACATGCAGGAGATTGCCTCCCACCTGGAGGGGAAACGTGTACTCATCACCGGCGCGGCAGGCTCCATCGGCAGCGAGATCATGCGCCAGGTGGCGAAGTTCAACCCCTACCAGCTCATCCTTATCGATTCCGCCGAGACGCCGCTCCACGACATCCGGCTGGAACTCAAGAACAAATGGTCGGAGATCGAGGCGCCCACCATCCTGGCAAATGTCACCAACAAGCCCCGGATGGAATCCATCTTTGCCGAATACAGGCCAGACTATGTCTTCCATGCTGCGGCCTACAAGCATGTGCCCATGATGGAGGACAACGTGTCGGAGGCCATTCAGAATAATGTCCAGGGCACTCGGATCCTGGCGGACCTGGCCGTCAAGTACGGCGTGCGCCGTTTCGTGATGGTTTCCACCGACAAGGCGGTGAATCCGTCCAATGTGATGGGCTGCTCCAAGCGTATCTGCGAGATCTATGTCCAGGCCCTGGCCCGCAAGATCCAGAAAGACGGCTCGGCTCCGACGCAGTTCATCACGACCCGGTTCGGGAATGTGCTGGGCTCCAACGGCTCCGTGATCCCGTTGTTCCGGAAGCAGATTGCGGCTGGCGGTCCGGTCACGGTCACGCACCCGGAGATCATCCGCTACTTCATGACCATTCCCGAAGCGTGCCAGCTGGTGCTGGAGGCGGGCAGCATGGGCAAGAGCGGCGAGATCTACATCTTCGACATGGGCAAGCCCGTGAAGATCGCCGACCTCGCGAGGAAGATGATCCAGCTCTCCGGCCGTACCGACGTGAAGATCGAGTTCACCGGTCTCCGGCACGGAGAGAAACTGTACGAGGAACTGCTCGCGACCCGTGAGAACACGAAACCCACGTCCCACGACAAAATCATGATCGCTTCCGTCCGGGAGTACGACTACGAGGACGTGAGCGAAGACATCGACGCGCTCGTCAACAGCAGCTACCAGTTCGACTCGATGGTCACGGTAGCAAAGATGAAGGACCTCGTACCGGAATTCAAGAGCCTGAATTCCAAGTACTCGGTCCTTGACAGTCAGTAAAGGCAATCCTAGATGATCCCGAGCAGGTGGCTGCGTGAAAGCATGCAGTCACCGATGGGCGCCGCTTGGTTCTTGAGCTTGGAGAACTTGATGGCGGTGTCCTGGTTGGCGATGGTCTGCGCGTGGCGCTTGACGGCGCTGCGGACGGCCAGCAGCAGATAGTCTCCCGCCATGGCCACCTTGCCGCCAAGGACGACCAGCTGCGGGTTGAAGACATTGATCAGGCCCGCCAGGCCGCGGCCGAGGTTCGCGCCGATTTTCTCGATCGATTCGATGGTGAGGATGTCCTCCTCCTGGACGGCCTTGAAGATGTCGTTCAGGTTCACCTTGCCCTGCTCCTTGAAGGTGCGGGAGAGGGAAGAGGCGCGGCCGGCCTGGAGCTGTTCGCTGATCATGCGCACGAGAGCCGAGCCGGAAGCGCCGGTCTCCAGGCAGCCGACCTTGCCGCAGCGGCAGATCTGGTCGTTGTCCAGGAGCGGGAAGTGGCCGAACTCGCCCGAGTAGCCGGAGGTCCCGTAATACAGGCGGCCATCCAGGATCATGCCCATGCCCAGGCCCCAGCTGACGTTGACGAAAAGCACGTTCTTTTCCTTCTTGACCACGCCGGAGAGATACTCTCCGTATGTCATTGCCCGAGAGTCGTTCTCGATGACCACGGGGATGTCCAGGTCCTCGGAGAGGATCTTGTTGATGGGGCGGTCCGGGTCGAAGGAGTACAGGTTGCTGTAGCCCGTCTTCGGATTCACGCGGCCTGCCACGCTGATGCCCATCCCGAGCACGCGGTTCCAGTCCAGGTCATTTTCCACGAAAAAGTCGCGGATGTTCTTCGAGATGGTGTGGAGGCAGGCTTCGTCGATCTCCAGGATGAAGGGAATGTCGTCCTTGCTGCAGACCAGGGTGCCCTTGAAGTCCGTAACGGCAATGCTGGCGTGCGTATGCCGGATGTCCAGGCCGATGAAATAGCCGGCTCCGGGGTTCAGCCCATAGATGCTGGGCCGGCGGCCGCCGGACGTGCCGGACTTGCCGAGCTCGATCATGAAGCCTTCGTCCATGAGCTCGCCGATGAGCTTCGTGACGGTCGGGACGCTGGTGTTGATCTGCTCGCTGAGGGCCGCGATGCTATATTCCCCACTCTGGATGCAAAGTCTCAGGATGGTCTTTTTCAGGATGGAATTCTTGTTGTCTTTTTTGTCTAGGAAAGTAGTTCTCATCGTCTTTCGAGTTAGATTTGCAAAGATAAAACAAATTTTTAGAAATAAAAATAAGGTTTTGAAAATTCCTTAAATTATTTTTGAGAAAAATAGGTGCCTTGGTATGTTCTGCGAAAAATCGTTATATTTGTAAGTTGAGAAACAGGTACGCTATGTTCGGAAGGCTCAAAAAATGGAGGAACTCGTTCCGGCTCTCCCTGAAGCAGAAGATGGTGCTGGCCCTGAGCGCCATCGCCGTCGTGCTCGTCGTGTCCGGTGTCATTTCCTATGTGGAGTACCGGCGCATGTCCAACTACGTGTCCGACATGATCGCCGAAGACATCAACAGCATCAATGTGGCGCAGAAGCTGGCGGCGGCGACCGACGATTACAACTTGCAGATCCTCACGGTCATCGGCGATGACTCCCTGAATTCGCTGCCGGATTTTGACCAGCAGGGTTTCGTCTCCAAATGCGATTCCCTGCGCTCTTCCTTCTCCGGTGAGAACGTCCTTCCCCTCACGGATTCCGTCCTGTATTCATACTCGGCGTACATGCTCACTTCCCTGGAACTGGAGCAAGTCCTCCAGTCGGACTTCATTGACTCCCGGACCTGGTATTTCGAGCGGCTGCAGCCTTCCTTCAAGCGGTTGAACGGGGATATCGACCGTCTCAGCCAGGCCATGTACGACGACCTGCAGGCGAACTCCGAAGATTTCGACCAGGGATTCATCCGAAGCATGATGCCCGTTGTCGCTTCCGTCGCCGTGGGCGTCCTCCTCGTCATCCTCCTGATGTTCTTCATCATCAGCTACTACGTGAATCCGCTGAACCGGATGCTCGAGAGCCTGGACGATTACCGCTCCATGAGCCGCCGTTACAGTTATACCTTCGAGGGGGATGACCAGCTGGTCGAGCTGAACGAAGGCATCACGGAACTCACCGAGGAGAACCGGCAGTACCGCCGCCGGATCAAACTCCTGAAGGAAACCCAGTCCCGGACGGAGGACGCCGAATGAACCTGAAAGTCATATCGCGGAACACGGGAATGGCGCTCCTGGTGAGTTCGCTGTTCATGCTGGTCGCTGCCGGCATTTCCCTGCTGGATGGCGGCGACACGGGCTTGGCGCCGCTCCTGATCAGTTTCGCACTCACTTTCACCGTCGGTATCTTTCCCTTCATCTTCGTCCGCAAAACGGAGGGCATCACGCTCCGGGACGGTTACATGATCATCTTCCTGTCTTGGATCCTTTCCTTCCTGTTCGGCATGCTGCCCTATGTGCTCTATGGCGGTCCGTTCACCCTCGCCAACGCCTGGTTCGAGAGCGTGTCGGGCTTCACCACCACCGGAGCCACCATCTTGGAGGATGTGGAAGCGCTGCCGAGGAGCCTGCTGTTCTGGCGTTCTTCCACCCATTTCATCGGCGGTCTCGGTGTCGTGGTGTTCCTGCTCCTGATCATTCCGAACTCATCTCCGGTGCGCCTGCGGCTCACGAACATGGAACTTTCGTCCATCTCCCGGGAGGATTACCAGACCAGGGCGAACAAGTCCGTGTCCATCTTCGCGCGGGTGTATCTGGCCATCTTCGCCCTCGCTTTCCTGAGTTTCTGGGCGGCCGGCATGTCGGCATTCGATGCCGTCAACCACGCTTTCAGCGTATGTGCGACGGGAGGGTTCTCCACCCACAACCTGTCCGTGGGCTATTTCCATTCCACGCTTATCTCCGTGCTCACGATCATTTTCATGGTCCTGGCATCGATGCATTTCGGCCTGCTGTACATCGCGTTCGTCACCCGTTCGCTCCGTCCGCTCAACAACCCGGTGCTGAAGTTCTTCCTGTTCAGCCTGGCCGGCGGTTCCTTCCTGGCGGCCGTGGCGCTCAAGCTGCAGGGCGTGGACGCCACCTGGGGAGAAGCGTTCCTGGACGCGGCCTTCCATGTCGTCAGCTATACGTCCACGTCAGGGCTGGCCATCAGTGACAATTCCCAGTGGCCCATGCTGCCGTGCTTCATCCTGATCCTGGGCGGTCTCGTCTGCGGCTGCGCCGGGTCCACGACCTGCGGCCTCAAGTCCGACCGTATCCTGGTCCTGTTCAAGGCCATCCGGATGCAGATCGTCAAGACCCTGTATCCTTCCTCCATCTTCGAGGTCCGGTTCGGCAAGCGGATGTTGCGGGACGAGGATGTCTATCAGCAGATTCTCTACATCGCCCTGTTCCTCCTCCTGATCGCCCTGTCGTCCGTCCTGTGCGTGGTCATCGGCGACCCGAACCAGCACGCCCTCCTGGGCTCCATCGCCTCGATCACGAACGTGGGACCTTCCCTCGGAAGCATCGGTTCGTACGGCAATTATAACCTGGAGCCGGACGCCCTCAAGTTCATCTTCTCGTTCGACATGTTCCTCGGGCGCGTGGAGATCTATCCCGTGCTCGCCGTCTTTGCGAGCATTTTCCACAAGGGCTAGCCTATGGACCGGGCAGGATTCCTGTACCATGAATTCCTGCGTCGGCTTCCGTATGAGCCGACGTCCTGCCAGGATGCCCTGATGCGCGACATCGGGGAGTTCCTGACTTCGGACGAGGGGGATATCCTGGTCGTGAACGGGTATGCCGGCACCGGCAAGACGACGGTCCTGGCGGCCGTGGTATCGGCCTTCACGGACCTCAAGACGCCCGTCATCCTCATGGCGCCGACCGGCCGGTCGGCCAAGGTGCTGTCCGGCTATACGGGGCGGCCGGCCTCGACCGTCCATAAACAGATCTATCGGCAGAAATCCCACGGGGACGACGGTTTCGGCCAGTTCTCCCTGGCGCCGAACAAGGCGAAGAACACGCTCTTCATCGTGGATGAGGTGTCGCTCATCGGCATCGAGGCGGGGGAGCGGCAGAGTACCGCGGCCTTCGGCTCGGGGAATCTTCTGGAGGACCTCATCCTGTACATGCGCAGCGGGGTCGATTGCCGGATGATCCTGGTCGGGGATTCGGCGCAGCTGCCGCCCGTGGGCCTCGACCGGTCGCCGGCCCTGTCGGAGGAGTATATGTCCGGCGTCGGCGGCGTCCGCTTCTCGGAGCTTCGGACGGTGGTACGCCAGCAGGCGGATTCGGGCATCCTGGTGAATGCGACGCATCTGCGGGAACTGCTGGAAGAGGACTGCGAGATTCCGCTGGACGAGCTGGGACTCACGGTCGCCGGCTTCGACGACGTGCAGCGTCTTTCCGGCGGCGAACTCATTGATACATTGACCGATGCCTATGCCCGGTACGGCGAGGACGAGACCATCGTCCTATGCCGGTCCAACAAGCGGGCGAACCGCTATAATGCCGGCATCCGCGCGCAGGTCCTGTTCCGTGAGGAGCGCCTCGTGCGGGAGGACAAACTGATGATCGTGCGGAATTGCTACCATTTCGCGGAAGAGCTGGAAGGGACGGACTATATCGCCAACGGCGACATCTGCAAGCTGGTCCGTATCGGCCATTATGAGGACCGCTACGGTCTCCATTTTGCCGATGCGCGGCTCCTGTTCCCGGACTACCAGGACCAGGAAATCGTGGCCAAGGTCCTGTTGGACACGCTGGATGCGGAATCTGCGTCCCTGACCTACGAGCAGGCGAACGCCCTCTATCAAGGGGTCAGCGAGGACTATGCGCATCTTTCCACCAAGAAGAAACGCTACGACGCCGTCCGGGAGGACCCTTTCTTCAACGCCCTGCAGCTGAAATACGCGAATGCCATCACCGGCCACAAGTCGCAGGGGGGGCAGTGGCGCTGTGTCTTCATCGACAATCCCTTCTGGCAGGATTTCCTCACCCCGGACGACCTCAAGTGGCTGTACACGGCCCTGACCCGCGCCGTCGAAAAAGTATATCTCGTGAATTTCAAAAACGAACTGTTCATATGAAAAGACTGATCCTCTCCCTGGCCCTCGCGGCCCTTTTCTGCGGCGCCTCCGCCCAGGAGTTCAACCGGATGCCCTTTGCCTACAAGTGGCTGGGCGACAAGGAAGTGGCGTTCACCTACAACGGAATGTATACCGATGACACCTGCTTCAAACTGGTGATGCCGAAGGGCACGAAAGTGACGGGTGTGCAGGCCCCGGAGAAGTTCTCCGACTTCCCGCTGCGACCGGAAGGCGCCGTGAATCTCACGTATTCGCCGGATTCCACGATGCTCGCGTTCACGCGTGCCAATGACCTGTACGTGGTCACGATCGCCGACGGGAAGGAATGCCGTCTGACCTTCGACGGAACGGCCACGGTGATGAACGGATACGCCTCCTGGGTGTACTACGAGGAGATCCTCGGCCGTCCGTCCCGCTACCGGGCTTTCTGGTGGTCGCCGGACAGCAAGCGGCTGGCCTTCTATCATTTCGACGATACGGAAGTGCCGATGTTCCCGATCTATTCGCCCTTCGGCCAGGATGGGAAGCTCCGCGAGACCCATTATCCGAAGGTGGGGGAGAAGAATCCGGACGTGAAGATCGGCTTTGTCGATGTTCCGGCGGCGTTTGCCGGCCATGTTTCGACAGTCTGGGCCGACTTCGACGAGAAGGAAGACCAGTATTTCGGCATCCCGTTCTGGTCGGACGACTCACGGACCTTCTATGTGGCCCGCGAGCCCCGCATCCAGAACACCCTGGACCTGTACGCCGTCTCTCCGGTAGACGGTTCCAAGAACGTCCTCTACCACGAGTATTATCCCACCTGGCTGGACTGGATCGAGGGCATGCTGTTCACGGAGAAGGGCCTGTACATGGTCCGCGCCTTCGAGACGGGCTGGCAGCAGATCTATTTCCTGGGCTATGACGGAACGGTCCGCCGCCTGACCGACGGTCCGAACTGGCGCGTCGCCCTGGTCCGCGCGGAGAAGGACGGCACTGTCTATTTCACCGCCCAGCGGGACGATCTCCACATCCGCCAGGCCCTTTACAAAGTGTCCCCGAAGGGGGTCATCACGCCTCTGACGGACGAGTCCCTGAATGTCTCCGGTGTGCAGTTCTCCCCGGATGGAAAGTATTTCGTAGCCCAGACTTCTTCGCTGGCGGTACCTTCGCAACTGCGTGTGTATCAGACTTCCAAGCCTTCCAAGAACTGGTTGGTCGCGGACCAGAAAGGCACGGACTTCGACGCTTCCAAGTACTCCCTGGGGAAGGTAATCACCATCGAGAACGAAGGCTTTGTCCTCCCGGGCATCATCGTGTTCCCGAAGGATTTCGACCCGGCGAAAAAGTATCCCGTCCATGTGGACATCTACGGTGGTCCTGATTCTCCGCAGGTGACCGACCGCTGGGCCGCCCCTACCCGCTATGCCTGGTACCAGCAGAACGGCATCATCGAACTGATTGCCGACTGCCGGGCCTCCGGGCACAACGGCCGCGCCGGCCTGGACTGCATCTACAAGCAGCTCTCCACGGTGGAGGTCGATGACTTCGTCGCCTGGGCGGAATACCTCCAGAGCCTGCCCTATGTGAAGGGGGACAAGATCGGGGTCGAGGGATTCTCCTTCGGCGGCACGATGACGGCCGTCCTCGTTGCCACGGCTCCGCAGGCCTTCCATTACGGCATCGCCGGCGGCGGCGTCTATGACTGGAAGCTTTACGACACGCACTACACTGAGCGTTTCATGTCCACGCCCGAGGACAACCCGGACGGCTACGCCCGCACCCGCGCCGTGGACCGCATCGCCTCCTACCCGGCCCGCCCCGGCGACGACGGCTCCGTGATGCTCAAGATTACCCACGGCACCGGTGACGACAACGTGCACTACCAGAACACCCTCCAGCTCATCGACGCCCTGCAGAAGATCGGCGCCTCCTTTGACTTTATGGTCTACCCCGACGGCATGCACGGCTACCGCGGCTACCAGGGCCAGCACTTCCAGGCCGAAAATAACGCCTTCTGGCTCAAGTACCTGAAAGGGGAGTAGCAGGGCCTCATTCCGGGCGGTTCCTGAGCTTGTCGAAGGATGCCCCGGAAATCTCTCAAATCGCTCGGGCACGAAAATGATGCCCTGTGCAATGAAACGTGGCCGACCCCGGGTGCCGAATAGGGGGTCGGCCACGTTTCGTGTCGTGAAAGGGCGAAACCGTGCCCGAGCGTATTCGGCATCTTTTCCCCATCTGTCTTATTACGCGTTTTTCCTTGATTTTTGTTGAAACGGTTTCTCCGAAAACCGCGTTGTCAGCTCCTGGGATGGGCTTTTCTTTTTTTATCCGTTTCCCTTTTTGCGAAAACGGATAGGTCGCAGTACCTTGCGGACAAAAGAAGAGTATGAAGGACGAAGTGGTTGAAAACATGTGGCATGTCTATTCGGACGGCACCCGGGCGGATATTCCTTTCAATACGGATGAAGACAAACTGTATGCTTGGAACAGCGTGGCAATTTGTGCGGAGATTGCTGGGGTGCGGGTGTGGGTATCGACGGTGAATGATACGCATCTTCACACCGTGGTGAAAGGCGTGGAGATGCGTGTGAAACGGTATCGGGACGTCCTTCAGCAGCGATTGCAGACGCATTTCCCCGGTCAGGGCATCTACTTTGCCTGCGATCCGATCGAAACGCACGATGAAGTTCTGGTCAAATTTATGTATGTGTATCGGAACTGCCTGGACTTTTTCAAGAACCTCCCCGGGGAGTATGCCTGGGGTTCTGGGAACATCTACTTTTCCGAGAAACGTCATTTCTTCAAGGGACGAAGAATCGGGGACATGCCGGTACGGGAACAGCGCCGTCTGTTCCACACGAAAATACTCCTTCCAGCCCATTGGATGTGTGATTATGACGGAAGAATCCTTTCGGAATCTTTCATTGATTATGAAGCCGTCGAGCAGTTCTTCCGCTCCGTGTTCACCTATATCGCCTTCATGCATATCAAGAAAGATGATGAGGCGAGGCTGAAGCAACAGATTCATAGCCGTTATCTGGAATCTCGTTCGATTCAGGATCTCCGGCGGATGGGCAACGAAATCTGCGTTAGACGGTGCGGAAGAAAGCTTTCCAAAGCATCGTTCCAGACCCGCCTGGATGTCGCTGTCGAAATGCTCCGCCGCGGTTTGTCCGGCCGATCCGCCAGCCTGGCCAAGGCTCTTATTCTCAAGCCGCAGGACCTTGAGTTGCTGGTGTAATGGTATGAGTAATAGTGAGTGCGTGTGGGGAGGTCTGGCGGGCGGCGGGGGCTCCGGCGTCATGCGTCTTTCATCGTGCTCGCACGGTGTCGGGAAGGCGCTTGACGGCGAACTCGCTCAGTTAGTCCCGCAGGCGGGCCTAACTAGCGCTCAAACAGACGCCGTCATCCCTGCCGGGACCGCGCCTTCCCTCGCGGCTCGCGGTCGATGAAAGCCGAAATCCGCCGGAGCCTCCCGTCGCCCGCTTCAGACCACCCTGGACTGATTCGTGCAACTTCGGGCTTGGGCTTGCCCCGGAATCTCCCAAAACGGTCGGCTACGAAATAGCCGTTCTAAGTTACAAAACGTGGCCGACCCCGGGTGCCGAATAGGGGGTCGGCCACGTTTCAGGTCGTGAAAGGGCATTTTTGTGTCCGATACTTCTTGATTTCGAGCGCTCCTATTTGTCATTTCGAGCGCGGCCGAGAAATCTATCTTCCGGCTTCGTCTTTTAGTCCTGTCCGAACTTTCACCTTCCGTCATTCCGGGCTTGACCCGGAATCTGAAAGATAACTGTAAATTTTATTGGGAACGATATACGTGTTGACCCAGTAGCAAATGTACAAAAGATCAATAGAAAACCCGCAGGGCTATTCCTGCGGGTTGTTCATTATGATTGAATCTGAAATATTTCGAGAATTCTGTCGGGGCTGATGTTGTCATATGTATAATACGCCGTTCGTTCTCTTTCATCGTGATAAATCTCAAGTCCGTCAACGTTTATCTTCAAGAACCACATATCTTGAAGGTTTGGACCAACCATATTCTCTATTTCGTGAATGTCGCTTCCAAGATAAATCCTATCCGGAAAGTTACCCAACGATCTTGGTATTAGCCCTTGTCCCCTGATTCTTTTGAGATGGCTCGAATCAGTCGCGTGATAAAGAACTTCACCACTTTTTTGAGCGTAGCGTTTTCCAAACTTCGCCTCGATAATGATTGAGAACGCAGAGACGGAATGGTCGGCCAAATAATTTTCAAAACCGTTTTCTCCATCATATCTGCTGACGCCATTCAAATCATCGCATTCAAATGTCCCGTCGAAATTGTTGAAAATCCTGGGGATGAAGCCTTTTTTTACAGTCTCCCTTAGCGTGATTGATGAAGTGAACCACCCGAGAAGGTTTTTAACCGTATAGATGATTTCCTTATAGTTCGCATAATCTGTTCCCAAATCTATTGCGACGAAATCATTCTTTTTCGGCCTGTCGCTTCTTTTGTACGGGTTGTACCTTAGGCTTCGGATTTTACGATGTTTGGAAACTTGCTTTTGAGATATGATGCAGACTTATTGATATCGTATGACATTATCAGCCCTTCGTCGATATCTTCATAAAGATACTCTTGAGTTATGTCCGTGCCGTATGATGCTTGTACGTCACCCAGTTCCGTCAACAGGGATAAGTGCCTCAATTGTCCTTCCTTTTCGTCTGGCCCTTGAAGAAATCGAATAATGGATTCCTTTATCGCCGAGCGAAGGTCTTCTTCCGTTATCTTGATAACATCTTTTTTCATAGAATGATTCTTTTATTAAAAGTACCAAATTGGATGAGAAATGGAATGGATCCGCTAATTTAGTTATAAATACCGGCTCAGCAAAAACAATCTATTCGGGCCCTCCCATTTATTCACCTAATTTTCAATAATTTATGAAGATATCTGGGCCAATATGTATATCATTCCCATTTTATTTGCAAATATGTAAATTATACTTTACTTTTGTGGTGTTAAACTTTACAAGATATGAACACACAAAAGAAATTGTATCTATTACCGCACCGTTGTCAGTTGATAGGGTGGATCCTGATAGGGGCCTCTCTGGTTTTCGTAATCGGTAGCACTCTGATCCTGAAAAACGAAGACGAACAATTCACATATGCTGCTGGCGGCATGATCATTTCATTTGTCGGATTATTGCTCGCAGGTCTCTCCCGCGAAAAACAGGAAGATGAGTTTACCGTATTCTTACGCACTCGTTCGGCTTTGACGGCGGTTGTTTTCATGTTTGCATTGAAAGTCGTCATGGCCCTGATTGCGGTGACGCTCACCATGTTGACAAGTTCGCATGTGATTGGCGAAGAAGTATTCGTCAACAACCGTTCGATGGCTGTACCTTTTCTTTCACTGAAGGAAATGACTGGATATGGTGGTGCCTTTATCCTGTATCTGCTTCTGTACAAAATCCGCCTGGCCCGCTACTACAAGGAGGTCAATGATGAAGAATAACATCCGTGTCGAGAGGGCCGTACTGCGCATCTCGCAGCAGGAGCTCGCCGATGCTGTCGGGGTGTCCCGACAAACGATATACGCCATCGAGAACGGGAAGTTCATCCCGTCCACCGAGCTGGCGCTCAAGTTATCGGCCTATTTCGGGAAGACGGTCAATGACATCTTCTCGCTGGATTAATTCATCAAATCGGTCGGCTACGAAATAGCCGTATTATGCAATGAAACGTGGCCGACCCCGGGTGCCGAATAGGGGGTCGGCCACGATTCTTGTCGTGAAAGGGCAAAAGCGTGTCCGAGGGCTCTGAAGCGGCGTATCGATCGTTACATGATCACCGTTATCCCCGTCTTGCTATGCCGTTATTCCCTGGTCCTTCGACAGGCTCAGGAAACACCCGGAATCTAGATGTCCAGCGCTTCGGCGAGGATGGAGATGGGGTGCTTGACCTGGTAGGGGGTGGACATCTCGAGCTGCCATTTGCAGGTTTCGCAGTCGCAGGCGACGAAGTCGGGGTTCACGGACTTGATCTGGTCGAAGAGGGGCTTGCCGATGGCCTGGGAGGCCTCGTAGTTCTCTTTCTTGAAACCGTAGGTGCCGGAGATGCCGCAGCAGTTGGAGTCGAGGAGGGTGAATTCCACGCCGGGGATCATCTTCAGCAGTTCGGTGGAGAAGATGCCCCAGCCCAGTTTCTCCAGGTGGCAGGGGATGTGGTAGGCGATGCGAGCGCGGTAGTTCTCCTTGAACTTGAGCTGCGCCTGGCCGGATTCGATGAGCTGGTAGATGTACCGCGTGGCGAGGAGAACGGAGTCCTTGATGCCGCTGTTGTCGACCTGCAAGAGGCCCGGGTACTCTTCGCGGATGGTCATCGTGCAGGTGGAGGAGGTGGTGAGGATCTTGAGCCCGGCGTCCACGGCCTTCTGCAGGACATCCACGTTGTGTTTCGCATTCTTCGCGGCCTTCTTGGACATGCCGTTCGCGATGAGGGCGACGCCGCAGCATTTCTCCTTGTCCAGCAGCTGGACGCCGATGCCGAGGGCGTTCATCACTTTCACGAAGTCCTTGCCCAACTGGGGGTAGTTGTAGTTCACGTAGCAGCCGTGGTAGTAGGCGACCTGCTTGTCGAACTTCGCCTGCTCCTTGGCGCGGCGCTTGAGCCAGCGTTCGAAGCTGCGGCCGCTATACTTCGGGAAGGTGCGGTGCTTGTCGATGGCGAAGGTCGCGTCCAGGACCGTTTTCGTGACCCCGAGAGCTGTGGTGCCGTTCACGATGGGCGCGAAAGGACGGGCAAGCTTGCCCATGAAATCCGTGTTCGCCAGCACGACGTCGCGGAGCTTGGGCTGCGCGTGGTCGTACTTGATGCGGGCGGACTGGATGATGTCCGCCACCTTCACGCCGGACGGGCACACGACCTCGCAACGCTTGCAGTTCAGGCAGTACTTGAGCGCCTGGTTGAAGAAGTACGGATCCTTGAGGCGGAGCCGCTCTCCGTCGGGACCGGCCTGCTTGGGGCCGGGATAGCGCGGGTTCACCGGCACGACCGGGCAGTAGGCCGTGCAGATGGTGCATTTCATGCATTCCTCGAAATTATGCGCGCTAGCGGTGTATTCCTGCAGTTTCATACGTTCCCTCCTTTGATGGTGTCCACGACCGCAAAGGCCGTCCGGATGGCGAGCCCGGCCGCCGTCCCGTAATCCTCTTTTCTCGTGCCGCCGAGCACGGAGCCGATGCAGAACAGGTTCTTCATCGGTTCGCCGTTCTTGACGGCATGCAGCGACGCGTCGGTCTTGACGCCGAAGTCCATGAACGGCTGCTCCGCGAAGAAGTCCGCATCATACCAGTCCTTGCGCTCGACAGGATAGTCGATGTCCAACCCGAACAGCGGCTCGTACACCTGCGTGGGTGTTGCGGTGAGGCCTTTGGAGAAGTATCCGCCGGAAGCGAGGATAAAGTGGTCGGCGAAGAGCCGGGCGGTGTCCAGGTTCCGGGTGGTGATGCTGGAGACGACCCCTTCGTGCAGGGCGGCGGAGGTGACTTCGTCCCCCATCAGGAAGGTGCCGCCCAGCACCTCGAAACGGCGTTTCAGCAGCATCTGGGTGCGGATTCCCGGCACGGACGGGGGCATCGTTCCGATGAAGGCCACCCGGGCGGGGAGGGCGGTGCGGATCTTGTCCAGCACCGAAGCGTCCTTGAGCCCGAACACTTGTGGCAGGACGATGAGATCCTCGTCTCCGAGCAGGATGCGGATGTCGGAGACAGCCTTTTCCCAGTATTCGTCCATCACACGTGCGATGTTCACCGAGCGCATTTCGCTGGGGCTCGTTCTTAAGTGTTCCATTTCAGGCAGGCGCACGAAACGGATCCGGCAGGCAGTGCCGGCCTTTTCCAGCGTCTCCGCAAGGAAGGTGCAGTAGAAGTCGTGGAAACCGGTGAAATTGACGATAAGCGCCTTCTCAGCAATATGTTCCTCGGGGAAAACGGTCACGTCTTCCAGGGTCAGGGAAACGGGCTGGAACTTGCCCATGGGCATGAGCTGCAGACCGTCGATGGCATTGGTGCGTACGCCGGCGGCCGCGAACAGGGCCGAAACCCGTTCCCGGACCGGACCGGCCTCCTCGAAACTGCCGGAGAAGAAATGCATGGCATTCTGCCCGGCGCTCACGATGGCGACTTTCTGGCCCGCCTCCTGGAGGCTGATGCCCGCGGTGAGGCCCGCCAGGCCTCCGCCGATGATCACAGTATCGAATCTCATACGCCCAACACGTGTTTATAGACCCACTGCGTATATTCCGCTTCGCGGAGGGCGTCGCCCCAGCCGATGGGGTACATTCCCTTCCAGCGCTCGGTCATGAAGTCCTGGAGGTCGGCGCGGGCGCGGTCGGCGCAGCCGTGCGCCTTGGCGAGCAGGCCGGCTGCCCGGCAGCCGCAGAGCTCGCCCTGGCACGTGCCCATACCAACGCGCGTGCGCCGGCGAAGGTCCGTCAACCCGTTCACGTCCAACCGCTCGATGGCGGAATTGATCTCGCCCACGGACACTTCCTCGCATTCGCAGATGAGGGACTGGTCCAGCGAGTCGGCCGACTGGATCCGGGCGGCGCCGGTGCCCAGCCGGCCCACGGCCGCTTTCTGGACGGTCGTCGGATTCTCCCAGATCTTCTCGGCCACCTCGCGGAAACTCTTGCCGCCGGAACCCGGCAGGGGAGTCGAGGCCGTCTCGCAGGCCTTGTCCACGGAGAGTTTCCTGCATACCAGGTCCGTGGCCATTTCGGCCATCAGCCGGTAGGTCATGAGTTTGCCGCCGGTGATGGAGATGAAGCCCTTCACGCCGTCGCGTGTCTCATGGTCCAGACAGACGATACCGCGGCTGATGTTGCGGCCGGAGGGGTCGTTGTCCGCACTGACGAGCGGACGGACGCCGGCGTAAGCCCTTAAGATACGGGTACTTGCGAGGGCCGGCGCGAGCTTGGCTCCTTCTTCGATGAGGAGGTTGACCTCCTCGGGTGTGACGCGCACGCCGTCGCATTCCTCGAACGGAATCTTGGTGGAGGTGGTGCCGATGATGCACACGGTGTCGCCGGGAACGAGGATATCGGCATTTGCGGGCTTGCGGCAGCGGTTGATGACGATGCCGTTCACGCGGTGCGCGAAGATCAGCAGGGCGCCCTTGGCCGGGAACATGCCGATCTTGACGCCGGCGAGGTCCGCGATGCGCTGGCCCCAGATGCCGGCGGCATTCACGGTGATGGCCGCGTAGTATTGACCGGATTTATGGGTCTGGTGGTTGTACGTCTTCACGCCCACGACGCGGTCGCCGTCCTTGATGAAGCCGGTGACTTCGGTGTACAGGAGAACCTGGGCGCCGTGGAGCTTGGCGTCCACCATGTTGGCGGCGCACAGGCGGAACGGGTCCACGCTGCCGTCCGGCACCTTGACGGCGCCGATGATGTCCGGGTTCATAGCCGGTTCCATCCGGAGGGCCTCCTTCGGGTCCACGATCTCGGCGTTGATGCCCGCGGCGAGACAGGATTCGACAAACTTGGCCTGGTAGTTCAGGTCGTCTTCCGGAAGGGTGATGAAGAAGCCGTCGGTCTCGTCCACGCAGTGGGACGCGATCCGGCGGAGGATCATGTTCTCGCGGATGCACTCGTTCGCGGACTCCTGGTCGGTCACAGCATAGCGGGCGCCGGAGTGCAGCAGGCCGTGGTTCCGGCCCGTCGCCCCGGTGGCGATGTCATGCCGCTCGATGAGGAGGACCTTCAGCCCGCGCATCGCGCAGTCTCTCGCCGTCCCGGCGCCGGTGATGCCACCGCCGACGATGATGACGTCGTACTCGTTCCTTTTCATCTGATTTTCAATAGTTTATGTGTCTGTAGCGACAGCCGCCAGAGGGGATGCCGCTGAATGTGGTCCATGGTTTCGGCCAGGATGGCCTGGTTCTTCGTTTCGTCGCCGGTATCGCAGGGCTGCAGGAAATGCCAGTCCGCGGGAAATGCCGCCCACTTCTCGTCGACGCCGCCTTCATACACGACTTTCACCTCGTCGGCCCTTCCCAGCACGACGGTTCCGTCGCCCTTCAGGCCTTTCACGTCGGTTTTCGGACTCAAGGTCACCCAGTCCACGCCTGGGGGCAGGGGGCGGGTTCCGTTCGTTTCGACATGGATCCGGAATCCGGCCTCGTGCAGGACGTCGACAAGGGCCTGGTCCAACTGCAGCGAAGGCTCCCCGCCGGTGACGCATACTCTTCGGCATTCACTGCCGGCCTGGAGCACTTCCGCGACAATCTCTTCTGCACTCATCTCCCGGTAGCCGCCGTGTTCCGTATCGCAGAACGGACACTTCAGGTTACATCCGGAGAAGCGCAGGAACACCATCGGCGTCCCGGTCCAGAACCCTTCTCCCTGCAGGGAATAGAATATTTCGTTGATCCGGTACACTAGTCCCTTTCGTACGCGGCCATGTTCATCTCGGACTCCCAGACCTCGACTTTGTAGGCGTTGGGGGTGCGGTCACAGATCCAGCGGGCGATGTTCTCGGCCGTCGGGTTCATGGGGAGGACGTCGTTCAGGTTCTTGTGGTCCAGGGCCTTTTCGATGTCCCGCTTGATGAGGGTGAAGTCCGTGACCATACCGTCCTGGTTGAGGGTTTCGGACTTGCAGTAGATCTTGACGATCCAGTTGTGGCCGTGCAGGTCCTCGCACTTGCTCTCGTAGGAGAGCATCAGGCTGTGCGCGGCTGATATTTCAAGTCTTTTGCAAACGTAGTACATAATGCTAAGCTTCGTATTCGGTGGGGTCGAAGCCTTCGAGGGCTTCTTTCCGTTCGGTGCAGGTCCCGCAGCGGCCGCAGTGCTTCTCGCCGCCCTTGTAGCAGGAGTAGGTGAGGGAATAGTCGATGCCGAGGGCCCGGCCGCGGAGGGCGATGTCGCGCTTGGTGATGTTGCAGTAGGGGGAGACGATGCGGACGCCGTTGTAGGTGCCCGCTTCGGCCGCCCGGTCGAAGGCGTCCACGAATTCCGGACGGCAGTCCGGATAGATGGCGTGGTCGCCGCTGTGGTTCGCCAGCAGGACGGTATCCAGGTCATTGCTTTCTGCCAGGCCGACGGCGACGGCAAGCATGATGCCATTCCGGAAGGGAACGACGGTGGATTTCATGTTGTCATCGGCATAGCTGCCCTCGGGAATCTCGCCCCCGGACAGGAGGAGGTCGCTGCGGAAGTACTTGCCGATGAATTCGAGCGGAATCACCTGGTGCGGGATGCCGAGGAGGCGGCAGTTCTCCACCGCGCACGCGATCTCCCGGGCATTGTGCTTGGAGCCGTAGTCGAAAGTGACGGCCAGCGCAATACTGTCCTTGTACTCGTACAGGAGCGTCGTGCTGTCCAGTCCGCCGGAATAGATGAGGATTGCCTTCATTCGTCAGTTATATTTTTCAAATATAAGAATATTTTTCCTAACTTTGGCCCAATTTAAACCGACTGCAGAAAAACCATGTACAAGATTATCCAGAAGGAAATGCTGACCCCGAACATCTGCCGGATGGTCGTGGAAGCACCGAGGCTGGCGGCCGCCGCCAAACCCGGCCAGTTCCTGATTGTCAGGGCTGACGAGAAAGGAGAGCGCATTCCGCTGACCATCAGTGATTTCGATGTCGAGAAAGGCACTGTCACCATCGTCACTCAGCCTATCGGCGCCTCAACGCAGGACATCGTGGCCTTCGAGGAAGGGGAGTCCTTCGCCGACGTGGTCGGCCCGCTCGGCAACCCGTCCGAGTTCATCGAGATGAGCCCCGAGCAGCTCGCGGCGAGCCATTTCATCTTCATCGCCGGCGGTGTCGGTACCGCCCCGGTCTATCCGCAGGCCAAGTGGCTGCACGCGCACGGCGCGAAGGTCGATGTCATCATCGGCGCCAAGACCGCCTCGCTCCTCATCTACAAGGAAGAAATGGCCGCCGTCTGCGACCATCTCCACCTGTGCACCGATGACGGCTCCGAAGGTTTCCACGGCATGGTCACCGCCCTTCTGGAAAAGCTTGTGAACGATGGAAACAAGTATACCCAGGCCGTCGCCATCGGCCCCATGATCATGATGAAGTTCACCACGCTGACCGCGAAGAAGCTCGGTCTGCCGATCGTCGTGAGCCTGAACACCCTGATGGTGGACGGCACCGGCATGTGCGGCGCCTGCCGCGTCACCGTGGCCGGCAAGACGCGTTTCGCCTGTGTGGAAGGCCCCGAATTCAACGGCTACGACGTCGACTTCGACGAGGCGATGCGCCGGCAAGGCCAGTACCGCACGGAAGAGACGGAGGCCCGGGAGAATCATGTATGTCGAATCGGTAGAGGAAAATAGGCTATGGCAAACAAGATTGGAAGAGTTCCCGTCCGGGAACAGGACCCGAAAGTGAGGGCGACCAATTTCGAAGAGGTCTGCTACGGATATAATGTCGATGAGGCGATGCTCGAGGCCACCCGCTGCCTCCATTGCAAGAATCCCCGCTGCGTGGGCGCCTGCCCCGTGGGCATCAAGATTCCCGAATTCATCGAGAAGGTCAAGGACGGCGATTTCGCGGCCGCCGCGGCGGTCATCGCCGAGGACAGCTCGCTGCCGGCCATCTGCGGCCGCGTGTGCCCGCAGGAAACCCAGTGCGAAGGCAGCTGCATCCTGGGCATCAAGGGCGAGAGCGTCGCGATCGGCAAGCTCGAGCGCTTCGTGGCCGACTGGACGCGCGAGCAGGGCAAGGCCCCTGCCGCCGTCATCGCCCCCTCCAATGGCAAGAAAGTGGCGATCATCGGCTCCGGCCCTTCCGGCCTGGCCTGCGCCGCGGACCTCGCGAAACTCGGCTATGATGTGACCATTTTCGAGGCGCTGCACCGTCCCGGCGGCGTGCTCGAGTATGGCATCCCCGAGTTCCGTCTTCCGAAGGACAAGGTCGTGGCCGCCGAGATCGAGGCCGTCAAGGCCCTCGGCGTCAAGATCGAACTGGACGTGATCATCGGCCGGACCGTCACCATCGACTCCCTGATGGACGAGGAAGGCTTCGAAGCCGTGTTCGTCGGCTCCGGCGCCGGTCTGCCCCGTTTCATGGGCATCCCGGGCGAGAACGCCAACGGCGTCTTCTCCGCCAACGAGTTCCTCACCCGCAACAACTTGATGAAGGCTTTCCGTCCCGACTATCTCACTCCGATCCACGCCGGCAAACAGTGCGTCGTAGTCGGCGGCGGCAACGTCGCCATGGATGCGGCGCGTACTGCGCTGCGCCTCGGCGCCGAGACCACCATCGTCTACCGCCGTACCGAGGTGGAACTTCCCGCCCGTAAGGAGGAGGTCCATCATGCGCACGAGGAAGGCGTTGAATTCAAGATGCTTACGAATCCCGTCGAGGTCCTCGCGGACGAGAAGGGCTGGGTTCGGGCCATCAAGTGCATCAAGATGGAACTCGGCGAGCCCGACGCCAGCGGCCGCCGTTCCCCGATTCCGATCGAGGGTTCCGAGTTCGAGATTCCCTGCGACACCGTTATCATGGCCCTCGGCACGTCCCCGAACCCGCTGATCGCCCAGACGACCGGCGGCCTGGAGACGAACCGCCGCGGCTGCCTCGTCGCCGACGAGCACGGCGCGACGACCCGTCCCGGCATCTTCGCCGGCGGCGATGCCGTCACCGGCGCCGCGACCGTGATCCTCGCGATGGGCGCCGGCCGCAAGGCCGCCGCCGCCATCCACGAGTATCTTTCTGCGAAATAGCGGACGTAAACGATAGCATAAGGATTACACCCACGCGCTACAGCGACAGCGCGTGGGTGTTCTTGATTTCCTTCATGACGAAGGAGGAGAGGATGGAGCCGATGGAGTCGATGGTGCCCAGGACGTTGATGATGAATTCGTTGTAGTACTTCATGTCGGGGGCGTGGATCTTCAGGAGGTAGTCGTATTCGCCGGAGATGTTGTAACATTCGGCCACCTGGGGGATGTCGCGGATGATGGAGACGAAGGTGCGGGCGACTTCACGGCTCATCTGCTTCAGCTTCACGGAGCAGAAGACGACGAAGCCCAGGTTCAGTTTCTCCGCGTCGAGGACGGCGACGTACTTCTTGATGAAGCCGCTGCGTTCCAGACGCTTGAGGCGTTCGAAGACGGGGGTGGTGGATAGGTTCACGCGGGCGGCCAGTTCCTTGGTGGTCAGGCGGGCGTTCTCCTGCAGGCAGCGCAGGATGTCCAGGTCGGTGGAGTCAAGGACGAAATCGTTCATATCGTAGAATATTATTCTATTACAAGTGGGATAAAATGGGTGCTTTTTCTTTATTGTGCCCATTTTTCTGCAAAAATAGAAATATTTTCCAAATTATTTAAGAACTTTGGAAGAAAACTCCAAAGACCCTATCTTTGTACGGAAACAATGGATTGAACATGAGCAAGATCGACACCCTGTGCGTCCATGCGGGCTACGAGCCCGGACGCGGCGAACCCCGGCAGATGCCCATCGTGCAGAGCACGACGTTCAAATATGAAACCTCCGACCAGATGGGCCGGCTCTTCGACCTGGAAGATCCGGGCTATTTCTACACGCGGCTGGCGAATCCGACCTGCGATATGGTCGCGGCCCGCATCAACGCCCTGGAAGGCGGCGTGGGCGCCATCCTGACCTCCTCCGGACAGGCTGCGAACCTCTTCGCCTGCCTGAACATCTGCAAGGCGGGGGACCACATCGTGAGCCTGAACAACATCTACGGCGGCACTTTCAACCTGCTGGGCGTGTCCTTGAAGCAGATGGGGATCGAGGTCACCTTCGTGGACCACAAGGCCACGGATGAAGAGGTGGACGCCTGCTTCCGTCCGGAAACGAAACTTCTTTTCGGCGAGACCCTTTCCAACCCGGGCGTGGAAGTGCTGGATATCGAGCGCTTCGCGAAGATCGCCCACGCGCACGGTGTGCCGCTGGTGATCGACAATACCTTTGCGACGCCCGTCCATTGCCGTCCTTTCGAATGGGGCGCCGACATTGTCACCCATTCCACGACCAAGTATATTGACGGCCACGGTGCCACCGTCGGCGGCTGCGTGGTGGACAGCGGCAATTTCGACTGGGAGGCCCATGCGGACAAGTTCCCGGGCCTGACTACGCCGGACGCGTCCTACCACGGACTCACCTATACGAAGAAGTTCGGCCGCGCGGCCTATATCACCAAGGCCACGACGCACCTGATGCGGGATCTCGGCTCCATGCAGAGCCCCCAGAATGCCTTCTACCTGAACCTGGGCCTGCAGACGCTGCACCTCAGGATCCGCCGCGTCACCGAAAGCGCGCTGAAGGTGGCCACCTTCCTGAAGAACCACCCGGCCGTCGCCTGGGTCCGCTATCCGGACCTGCCTGACGACCCCGAGCACGAGAAGCAGCTCAAATACCTGCCGGAAGGCTCCTGCGGCGTCATGTGCATCGGCCTCAAGGGCGGCCGCGCCTTCGACAACCGCTTCATGGACGCCCTGAAACTCATCACCATCGAGACGCACGTGGCGGACTGCTACTCCTGCATCCTGCACCCGGCCTCGCATACGCACCGGCAGCTGTCGGACGAGCAGCTCCGCGCCGCCGGCATCGACCCGGGCCTGATGCGGGTGTCCATCGGCCTGGAGGATCCCGACGACATCATTGCCGACCTCGCCCAAGCCCTTGACGCCGCCGCGAAATGATCCGCAAAGAACTCATTACAGACTTGACGCTGGAGGCTGGGGGAGCCCTCGCCGGTGCCCATGTTGTCTACCATACCTCTCAGGAGGCCTGGGACGGCCGCAAGCCCGTCATCTGGATCTGCCACGCCCTCACGGCGAACAGTGATCCCGAGGACTGGTGGCCGGAGATGGTGGGGCCGGGCAAGGCCATCGACACGGAGAAGAGCTTCGTGGCCTGCGTGAACATGCTGGGCTCCGCCTACGGTTCCGAAGGTCCGGCCCGCGAGAATCCGGGGACGGGGAAGCCCTGGCTCCTGGGTTTCTCGAAGGTGACGGTCCGGGATATGGTCACGGCGTCTATCGTCGTCCGTAAAGCCTTGGGTGTCAGCTCAGTGGACCTCCTGATCGGTAGTTCTATCGGCGGTTTCCAGGCCATTGAATGGGCGGTGACCGAGCCCGAGGTATTCAAGCGCTGCCTGTTCATCGCGACGGCCCCGCGCGTGTCTCCGTACCTGTCGGCGACGGTGGAGGCGCAGCGCATGGCGCTGGAGGCGGATCCGACGTTCCGGGAGGCCCGGGACCTGTCAGGGGGCGCCGCCGGCCTCAAGTGCGCCCGCGCGCAGGCGCTCATCTCCTACCGATGCTTCGAAGGCTACGGCCTCACCCAGTTCGAGGCCGATCCCGACACCCTCTTCGCCGGCCGGGCCGCTTCCTATGAGCGGTACCAGGGCGAGAAGCTGGTCCGCCGCGGATTCGACGCCTATTCCTACTACACCCTGTGCAACGCCTTGGACAGCCACAATGTGGGCCGGGGCCGGGGCGGGGTGGACACCGCCCTCGCAAGGATCAAGGCGCGGACGACGGTTGTCTCCATCGACACGGACGCCCTCTTCCCCCCGCAGGAATCGTCCGTCTGGGCCCGCTGGATTCCCGGGGCCGACTACATCGAAATCTCCTCCCGCTTCGGCCACGACGGCTTCCTGCTGGAAACCGCGCGGCTGACGGCCATTCTCATGAAATAGAACGAACATGCAAGTACTCAAGTTCGGAGGCTCTTCGGTAGCCTCTTCCGAAGCGATGCTTCGGGTCATCGATATCGTCCGCAAGGCCCTCGAAGAGGACCGCACCATCGTGGTTTCCTCCGCGGTCAGCGGATGCACGGACGCGCTGATCCAGACCGGTCATAAGGCGGCCGCCCGCGATGAGTCCTACAAGGACCTCATCGAGGACCTCCGGAAGCGCCATTACAAGATCATCGGCGAACTGCTGCCGGAAGGATACCGGGAGCGCACGGCCGCTTCCGTGGACAAGCTGTTCGAGTCCCTGGAGGGCATCACGTACGGTGTGTATCTCCTGGGCGAGCTGAGCCAGGCCAGCCTGGAAGCCATCGAGGGATTCGGCGAGCTGTTCTCCACGGCCATCCTGACGGACAAGTTCCTGTCCCTGGGCATCACCTGCCAGTGGCTGGACGCCCGGGAATTCGTCCAGGTGCGTGACGGGGTGGTGGACGAGCCGGAAACCTACGCCCGCGTGGCCAGGACCGTGAATTCGAACCCGCACGTGGAGCTGTTCGTCGTCCCGGGCTTCATCGCCACGGACGGGAACGGCCGCGTGACGACGCTCGGCCGCGGCGGCTCCGACTTCACGGCCTCGCTCGTGGCCGTGGGCATCCATGCCCGCCGCGTGGAGATCTGGACCGATGTCCCGGGCATCATGACGGCCAATCCGAAGATCGTCCCGACGGCCCGCCCCATCCCGAACATCTCCTACCGGGCGGCCCAGGAACTGTCCCACTTTGGGGCCAAGGTCATCTATCCGCCGACCATCCAACCCGTTGTGGACGAGGGAATTCCAATCATCGTCAAGGATACCTTCCACCCGGAAGAACCGGGTACGCTGGTGGAGCGGAATCCGCCGCGCGTTCGGGACGGCATGATCGGCATCGCCCATTCCGACCACATCGCCCTCATTTCCCTGGAGGGAAGCGGCATGGTGGGCGTTCCGGGGTTCTCGTCGCGCCTGTTCGACGCGCTGAGCCGGAAGGGAATCAACATCATCCTCATCACCCAGGCTTCGTCGGTGCATTCGATGTGCATCGCCATCGCCGAGCAGGATGCCGAAGCGGCCCGCGAGGCGGCCGACGCCTGCTTTGCCTATGAGATTTCGCTGGGCCGGTTGAATCCGCTCAAGGTGGAGACCGGCTTCTCGCTCGTGTGCCTGATCGGGGACGACATCCTGGGACACAGCGGTGCAACAGGCCGGATGCTGGCCGCCCTGGGGGCGCACAGCGTCCCGGTCCGCGCCACGGCGCAGGGCTCGTCCGAACGGAACATTTCCGTCATCGTCCCTTCCGTACGGGCGGAGGTGGCCATCCGGGCCATCCACCGGGAGTTCTTCGACAAGTGGAGCAACAAGGTCATCCATCTGTTCATCGCCGGTTACGGACGTGTGGGTAAAGCATTGGTCGAAATGCTTTCCGAGAATGCAGCCTCCATCGCGAAGCGCTCCGGCAAGGAGCTGCGCGTATGCGGTCTCGCGAACAGCCGGAAGTATGTGATCGACACGGAAGGCATCGACCTGACGAAGGCGAAGGAGCGCCTGGATGCGGGCAAGCCGGGCGCCGGTTACATCGATGCCGTGGCTGAGCTTTCGCTGGAGAATTCCATCTTTGTGGACTGCACCGCTAGCGGGGAAATCGGCTTCCGGTATCCCGCCCTGTTCCGCAGCGGCTACAGCGTGGTGGCCTGCAACAAGATTCCGTTCTCGGGCACCTATGCGCAGTTCAAGGCACTGCAGGAGCAGGCCCACAAGGCGGGTGTTTCCCTGCGGTACGAGACCACGGCCGGCGCCGCCCTGCCGGTGCTCGTCACCCTGGACCGCGTGGTCCAGTCCGGCGACACCCTGGTCCGCATGGACGCCGTCCTTTCCGGTACGCTCAACTACCTGATGGACAATTACACGGGAACCGGATTCGACGAGCTGGTCGAAGACGCCCGCATCAAGGGCTACACCGAGCCGGACCCGAACATCGACCTCAGCGGCAAGGATGTCCTCCGGAAGATCCTGATCCTCAGCCGTCAGACCGGCATTCCGCTGGAAGAGTCCCAGGTGACCCTCGAGCCCATCCCGGACGACATCGCCGACCGGTATGCCGCTGCCACGGCAAAGGGCTTGAAGCTGCGCTATGTCGCCTCCGTCGATGCGGAGGGCCACGCGACCGTGGGCTTGCAGGAAGTCGGTCCCGACAGCCCGCTCTATGCCCTGAAGGGCACGGACAACGCCATCATGATCACGACGGGCGACTATCCCTCGCCGATGCTCATCCAGGGCGCCGGCGCGGGCACGCGCCAGACGGCCGGCGGCTTGCTGAACGATATCATGCTGACGCTGTAACGCGGCATCACCACAAATGGGGATTGCGGAAGTCACCGCAATCCCTTATTTTTGCAATTGTGATGGAAGAGAAACACCTGCTGGACCTGATGGAGCACCACGGCGTGAAGCCGACGGCGAACCGCATCGTGATCGCCCGCGCCCTCGCGGCGGCGGGCCGTCCGATGTCCATGACCGAGCTCGAAACAGTGGTGGAAACCATCGACAAGTCCAACATTTTCAGGACCTTGCAGGCCTTCCGCGAGGCGCATCTCGTGCATGTCCTCGACGACTCCGGCGACGGTGTCCGTTACGAACTCTGCCACAGCCATCACGAAGACGAGGACGACGATGTCCACGTCCATTTCTACTGCGAAAAGTGCCACCGTACCTTCTGCCTGGAAGACACTCCCGTCCCGCCGGTCTCCGTTCCGGATGACTATGACGTGCATTCTGTCTCCTATCTGATTAAAGGGCTCTGTAAGGACTGTCGGTAGTGACATCCCGTTGCCATCAAATCTTCGATGACTAGACTTGCGAGGGTGAATCCGAAAGAGGCTGTGACGGTGATGAGGGAGCCGTTGTGGGAGACTTTGTCGAATTTGAGTTCCTCCGGGAGGGCGGTGTCGGCGCCGCGGTTCAGGAGGAGTTCCTCGTCATAGACGCAGAGGAAGTCCTTGGCGGGCAGGGTGCCGGCCTTGCGGAGTTTCTTGCGGAGCATGGCGCCGAGGGGACAGCCCCGGACTTCCCAGAAAGAGGCCACCCGCACCTTTGTAGGGTCGATTTTGCACGCAGCGCCCATCGAGGAGAAGAAGGTGGCCGGCGTGGCCGTTGCATGCAGGATCAGGGACGCCTTGTCCTTCAGGGCATCGATGGCGTCGATGATGTAATCGTAGTTTTCCAATCCGAAAGAGGCCGCGGTTTCTTCGCTGAACCGGGCATGGACACCCTCGATCACGGCGTCCGGATTGATGTCCAGGAGGATTTCTTTCAGGGCGTTCACCTTGGAGCGGCCCACGGTGGAGACCGTGGCCATGCGCTGCCGGTTGATGTTGGACGGGACCACGTCGTCCGCGTCGACGATTGTCAGGTGCCTGACCCCCGAGCGGACAAGCCCTTCCGCGCACCAGCTGCCTACGCCGCCAACGCCGAAGAGGATGACGCGCACGGACGCGAGGCGTTCCATCACGTCGGCTCCGAGCAGCAGTTCGGCCCGGTTGAAGATGTCTTTGGGGGAGGGATTCATCGGGCCAGCCAGCCGTCCAGGCGTTCACGGACATCGCGCCAGACGTCTTCGCGGCCGATTTCGTTCAGGATTTCGTGGCGCATCTTGGGATAAACCTGGCTTGTGACATCCCGATAGCCGCGAGTGCGGAGGAAACTCACGGCCTGCGAGAATTTCTTCAGGTTGATGATGCAGGGATCTTCGGCGCCGGCGATGAAGTGGACCGGCAGGTCCGGTTTCGTCACGTTCCATCCCTCGGGGGAGTAGATATCCTTCATCAGGCGGAAGAGGCCGTTCCGGTAGCCATTGGCGGTGAAGACGAATCCGCACAGGGGATCGTTGTTGTAGGCCTCGACATTGGCCCGGTTCGTGGAGAGCCAGGCGTTCTGGATGCCGTCGGCCTTGAATTTCTTGTCATTGTTCCCGGTGCACAGGTTTGCGAGGAACTGCGACCGGTAGCGGGGGCCCCGGAAAACGCTGATGCAGCCGGCGAGGAAATCGCCCAGGCCCGCAGCCGGGTTATTGCTCGGACTGCCGCACACGATGAGTCCGTCGATGTCCCGGTCGTAGCGCTTGAGATAGCTGCGGACGATCATCGACCCCATGCTGTGCCCGAACAGGAAGAAGGGGAGTCCGGGGTATTGCGCTTTGGCCCACTCGGTTACACAGTGGACGTCATCGACCAGGGCGGTCATGCCGCCTTTGCCCATCCAGCCGAGGTCCTTCGGGTCCGTGACGGTCTCGCCGTGGCCGCGGAGGTCGCAGATCACGCAGGCGTAGCCCATCTCGGACAGGTAGTTCATGAAGGGGATGTAGCGCTCCTTGTGCTCTGCCATGCCGTGGACCAGCTGGAGGACGGCCTTGGGAGATTCCGGGGCGATGATGAGCGTGCTGAGCTGGACGCCGTCGGCGGCGCCGGGGACGGTGAACGTTTCCATCATTTGTCGGTTTTCTCGATTCTCTCGAACTTGTCGAAGGCGGCGGGAAGCGGGGACTTCAGCCGCACGACCTCGCCGGACAGGGGATTCCGGAACACAAGGGTGGCCGCGTGGAGGGCGAGCCGGCGGATCGGGTCCGTCTCGGCGCCGTACTTTTCGTCACCGGCGACGGAATGGCCGATGTCGGCGGCATGGACGCGGATCTGGTTCTTGCGGCCGCTCTCCAGGGAGAACTCGGCCATGGTGTACACGCCCTTGCCCCGACGGACATACTCCAGGACCTTGTAATGGGTGATAGCAAGCTGGCCGCCTCGGACCTCCTCCGGGTAGGAATAGACGATGAGGGACTTGGGATTCTCCACGAGCCAGCTCTGGATGGCGCCGGACTCCTTCTCGAGTTTCTTTTCGAGGACGGCGACGTAGCGGCGCTCGATGACGAGTTCCTTCCAGCGGCTTTGGAGGATGTCCTTTGCGTGTTCGTTCTTGGCGAAGATCACCAGGCCGGACGTACCCTTGTCCAGGCGATGGACGATCCAGATCTTGGCGGTGGACCGGTCGGGCGTGCGTCCGCTGGCGATGTCCTCCTTCCGGCGGGAACGGGCTTCCGTCTTCACATACGCGTTCAGGATGGCGTACAGGGTGGCTTCCTTCTTCCCGGTCTTGCTCTGGGATCCCTTGGCGGTGGAGACCGTCAGGAGGCCGGAGGGCTTGTCCACGACGATGTAGTTGTCGTCCTCAAAGACAATCTGGACGCCCGACTTTTCCACGTCTTCCCGGGCGTTCTCGCTGCTTTCGCGGGCCATGGAAACGACCTTCGCCAGAATCAGGAGGGAGTCGCCGGCGCGGAGGGGATGGTCGAAGGCGGTCCTCCGTTCCCCGTTCACCAGGACCTGGCCCTTGGAAAGCATGTTCTTGACGCCGGTCTTGGACTGGGTCGGGAAGATTTCGTACAGATATTTGAGGAGGGGACTGTCGTGGGAGACGGTAAACTTTTGTCCGGCGGTGCTCATAGTTCTTCGATGAATTCGTGGAGGGATTTGGGGAGGAGGATGAGGAACCGGTCCAGGGTTCCGGCCGGGACGACGATGGTCTCGAGCGACTCACAGTCGTCGAAGGCGTCCTCGCCGATGGCTTCAAGCCCCTTGTTCAGGCGGATCTGGTACAGGTTGATGCAACCCTGGAAGGCCCGGGGGCCGATGACCCGCAGCGAGGCGGGGCAGGTAATCTTTTCCAGGTTCCAGCAATCGCAGAAGGCTTCTTCGCCGATGGACAGGAGCCCCTTTGGAAGGCGGATGCTCTCCAGAAACCCGCATTCGTTGAAAGCGGCGTTGCCGATGTGCGTGAGGGTGGCGGGGAGGTGGATCTTCTCGAGGTAGGAATCCCGCTCGTCCAGGGGGATTTCCTCGCCGATCTTCCGGTTTTCGGCCATGTAGTCCTGGAAGGCGAACACGCCGTCGCAGAGGATTCGGCAACCCTCGCGGACCGTCACTTCGGACGGAAAGTTCTCCGCATCGAGGAGTTTCTCCCCGTCGGACGAGTAGCAGCAACGGTTCTCGTCGTCCCAGACGTCATCGGCCCGGTCTTCGGGGCTGGCGGCCGTGGGGACGCGTAGGATTTCTTCGAGGGTCATTGTCAGAAGTTCTTGACGAATTCGATGTCTTTCTTGAGCATCACCTTCGGCTCCATCACGGAGACTTTCTGGAACAGCTTGAACTGGTAAGCGGGGGAGAGGTACACCACGTGCTCGTGCTTGCCCTTGCGCCACCATTTGTAGAAGGCGATGGGATCGGTGTCGTAGGGAATCTTGGCTTCGATTTCGGAAGTGTATCCGGGGAAGTCGATGAGCATCTTGAGACCGGTGATGCGTTTGTAATACTCGTAATCCGCCCGGCGGAGTTTGGAAACCAGGGGCGCGAAGACTTCCATCTGGTCCACTTTCAAAACTTTTTCGCGCACGACCATCCGGTGGATGCGGACGGGGTCCACATTCAGCCATTCGCCAATTTTCCGGGTTTCAGGACCGCTTTCACACGCAAGTGTCAGCAGGTCAACGGAATTGTACGTTTTTTCTTGGTCAAGCGGATAGGTTTCCATTGAAAAAATTTCCTATTCCTTGCAAATATAGGAAAAAAATTGTTTATTTCCACGAAAATTTGTACATTTGAACGATTAAAAGCCACTGACAACAACCTTTAAACACAATTATTGATATGACTTACAAGATTATCGACATTCAGGGTATCGGCCCTGTGTACGCCGAGAAGCTTATCGGCATCGGCATCGAGACCGTGGACCAGCTCCTGGAGAAGGGTGCTGACGCCAAGGGCCGCCAGGCCATCGAAGACGCCACCGGCATCGATCATGGCCGCGTCCTCACCTGGGTCAACCATGCCGACCTCTTCCGCGTGAAGGGTGTCGGCCCGCAGTTCTCTGAACTGCTCGAGGCCGCCGGCGTGGACACCGTGAAGGAGCTCCGCAACCGCAATGCCGCGAACCTCGCCGCCAAGATGGCCGAGGTCAACGAGGAAAAGCACCTCTGCCGCCGTACTCCGGTGGAGAAGGAAGTCGCGAAGTTCATCGAGCTCGCCAAGGCGCTCGAGCCCAAGGTGACCTACTAGTCTCTCCGGCACATAACGTTGAACGGCGTCCATCGGGACGCCGTTTTTTTTTAGATGATCAAATCCTCAGCCTTCAGTTTGGGGACGAAATGGACACCGTCTTTCCGGTAATAATTCAGGGATTCTCCGGCGTCCACGGGTTTCAGGAAGATGTTTTCGGCGCCTTTGCCGATGGCGATCACGAGCAGGGGAACGAGTTCCAGGCCCAGGGCTTCCTGCATCATCCTGGGATCAAAGGCCCGGATAATGATGCCGTTCAGGCCCATTTCGACCGCTTTCAGCAGCAGGCTCTGCGCGGCAATTCCCAGGTCGATATCCAGGACTGGATTCTCGGGGACTGTGCTGCAAATGACCAGGAACGCGCGGGGCTCCGTGCCGGGGAAAGGCAGATGAAGCTCCGGCAGCGCCGCGCCCAACCGGATGAGGGGAAGGACCTTGCCGCTTTCCTCGGCGGTGACCAGCCGGTAGCGGAGCGCCTGCTGGTTCTTGCCTGAAGGGACCAGGGTTGTCGCGTCCACCATCTTCATCAATTCTTCGCGCGTGACGGTGCGAGTGGGGTCGTAACCGCGGTAACTCCGGTTGCGGTGCAGGAGCGTGTCCAGTGACAGGTGGTTCCGCTTGATGACCGGGCGTTTTTCCCGGAGTTCCTCGTATTTCTTTTCCAAATAGTTGTCTGCCATATGGCAAAGATACGGATTTTTCTTATCTTCGCACTATGAGAATCACCTTGTTGCAGACGGCTCCGGAGTGGGGGAATCCTGCCCAGAGCCGGGAGGATGCCCGCCGGATGCTGATGGGCACCCTGAAGACGGACCTCGTCGTCCTTCCCGAAATGTTTTCCACCGGATTTGTCACGGACCCCGTCGGGGTGGCCGAGGAAGGAGAGGGGGACAGCCTCCACTGGATGCAGGACTATGCCCGCAGCAAAGGCTGCGCCGTCGCGGGCAGCGTATCCACGCATGTGGACGGCACCTACCGCAACCGATTCTATTTCGTGTTTCCGGATGGCCATTATCAGTATTATGACAAGCATCACCTCTTCACGTATGCTGGCGAGCATGAACGCTACACCGCCGGTGAGGAACGGGTGGTGGTGGAACATGCCGGATTCCGGATCCTGCTTCAGGTATGTTACGACCTTCGTTTCCCTGTTTTCGCCCGGAACCGGATGGTGGACGGCAAGCCCGATTACGACCTGATCCTGTACGTCGCCAGCTGGCCGCAGCAACGGATTGACGCCTGGGATGCCCTCCTGAAAGCCCGCGCCATCGAAAATGTATGCTATGTGGCCGGGGTGAACCGGGCCGGAAAGGACCCCGGAAATCTTTATTCCGGACATACCAGTTTGTTCGGCCCGCGTGGGGAATTGCTTTCAATTTGTAAGGAAGGACGTATCGACATTATTGAATCCGAACTGAAACGACCGGTTATCGATCAATTCCGTCAAACGTTCCCTGCCCTGTTGGATGCTGATTATTAAGTTTTTTTACTACTTTTTCTTGTTTTTTAAAAACTAAATTCCCATCTTTGCTCTCGGTAACGATTTGAAACCAGCATGATCAACGTACTTGTCATTGCCCTCGCCCTTATTCTCCTTGTCAAATAGACGCGGACTGGAACGGCATGACAGTATAAAGATAACTTAAGCTCCTTCCAGTCCGCACTGGAAGGGGTGTTTTTTTAGTAGTGTATGAAATATCCTTTCAGAAGCAGCGTCACCTTCGAGGGACGCCGGATGGCAGGCGCCCGCGCCCTCTGGGCTGCGGCGGGCATGAAACCGGAACAGGTGGGAAAACCTGTCATCGCGGTGGTGAATTCCTTCACCCAGTTCGTCCCCGGCCATACGCATCTGCATGAGGCCGGCCAGCTGGTCAAGGCCGAAATCGAGCGTCTGGGCTGCTATGCGGCCGAATTCGACACCATTGCCGTGGACGACGGCATCGCCATGGGACACGACGGGATGCTGTACTCCCTCCCGTCCCGCGAAGTCATCGCGGACAGTGTCGAATACATGGTCAACGCCCACAAGGCCGACGCCATGGTTTGCATCAGCAACTGTGACAAGATCACGCCGGGCATGCTCATGGCCGCCATGCGGCTGAACATCCCGGCGGTCTTCGTCTCCGGCGGCCCGATGGAGGCCGGTGTGCTGGGAGACCGGAAACTGGACCTGATCGACGCGATGGTCCAGTCGGCGGACACTACCCTGTCCGACGCCGAAGTGGCGAAGATCGAGGCCGCGTCCTGTCCGGGCTGCGGCTGCTGTTCCGGCATGTTCACGGCGAATTCGATGAACTGCCTGACCGAAGCCATCGGCCTGGCCCTCCCGGGCAACGGGTCCGTCCTGGCTACGCACAAGAACCGGAAGGAACTCTTCCGCAAGGCGGCCGCCCTCATCGTGGAGAATGCCTGGAAATACTATCGGGACGGTGACGAACGCGTCCTTCCCCGCAGCATCGCCACCCGCGCGGCGTTCCTGAACGCCATGGCGCTGGACATCGCGATGGGCGGCTCCACCAATACGGTGCTGCACCTGCTTGCCGTGGCGCAGGAAGCCGGCGTGGATTTCACGATGGCCGACATCGACACCCTCTCCCGCAAGGTCCCTTGCATCTGCAAGGTGGCCCCCAATACCGCGAAATACCATGTCCAGGACGTGAACCGCGCCGGCGGCGTCGTGTCCATCCTCCGCGAACTGGCCGTTGCCGGCCTCATCGACACCACCCTTTACCGGGTGGACGGATGTACCCTCTCGGAGACGATGGACCGCTTCGCCATCCTGTCGGAGCATGTGACGGAGGAAGCCCTGCAGCTGTACCGCAGCGCTCCCGCCGGACGGTTCTCGACCCGGCTGGGCTCCCAGGAGACCTATTACCAGGAACTGGATACCGACCGGGAGAACGGTTGCATCCGGTCCGTCGCCCACGCTTACACGAAGGACGGCGGACTGGCGGTGCTCCGGGGCAACATCGCGGCGGACGGCTGCGTCGTGAAGACGGCCGGCGTGGACGAATCCATCTGGAAGTTCACCGGCCCGGCGAAGGTCTTCGACTCCCAGGAAGCGGCCTGTGACGGTATCCTGGGCGGGAAAGTGAAGAGCGGCGACGTCGTCGTGATCGCTTACGAAGGCCCCCGCGGCGGCCCCGGCATGCAGGAAATGCTGTACCCGACCTCCTACCTGAAGTCGGTCCACCTGGGCAAGGAATGCGCCCTGCTGACTGACGGACGCTTCAGCGGCGGCACCTCGGGCCTGTCCATCGGCCACATTTCGCCTGAAGCGGCGGCCGGCGGCGCCATCGCCCTGGTTCGGGACGGAGACCTCATTGAAATCGATATCCCCGCGCGTTCCATCCGGGTCCTTCTCCCCGAGGACGAACTGGAACGCCGGCGGCAGGAAGAACTGGCCCGCGGTGACAAGGCCTTCACGCCTCCGTTCCGCGTGCGCGAAGTTTCCAAGAGTTTGAAAGTGTACGCCCGGATGGTCAGCTCCGCTGACAAGGGCGCCGTGAGATTTCTCGACTAAGCTCGAAATGACAAAGAAGAACGAACGATAACAGAAAGATATGATTACAGGTTCGGAAGCATTGTGGCTGTCCCTCATCGAGGAGGGCGTGGATACCGTCTTCGGGTATCCCGGCGGGCAGATCATGCCCGTGTACGACAGCCTGTGCGGTTATAAGGACCGCGTCCGCCATATCCTGGTGCGGCACGAACAGGGAGCCATCCACGCGGCGCAGGGCTATGCCCGCGTGAAAGGCGACCCCGGCGTCGTGATCGTCACCTCGGGCCCCGGCGCGACGAACGTCATCACCGGTGTCCATGATGCGATGACCGATTCCACCCCGGTGGTGGTCATCACCGGGCAGGTGTCCTCCGCCGCCCTGGGCACGGATGCGTTCCAGGAGGCCGATGTCATCGGCCTGACCGGCCCCATCAGCAAGTGGAACTACCAGATCCGCTCGGCGGACGAGGTGGCTTGGGCCGTCGCCCGGGCTTTCTACATCGCCCGGAGCGGCCGTCCGGGCCCCGTGGTCCTGGACTTTACCAAGGACGCGCAGGTGGGCCTGACGGACTTCAAGTACGAGAAGTGCGACTTCATCCGCAGCTATGTCCCTGATCCGAAGGTTTCGGAAGTTTCCCTGAACAAGGCGGTAGCCCTGTTGAACGCGGCCGAGCGTCCCTTCGTCGTGTATGGCCAGGGCGTCGTCCTCGGCCATGCGGAGGAGGAACTGAAGGCGTTCCTCGAGAAGGGGGATATCCCGGCGGGATCCACGCTCCTGGGCCTGAGCGCCCTGCCTTCCGATTTCCCGCTCTACCGCGGAATGATCGGCATGCACGGAAACGTGGCCCCGAACATCATGACGAATTCCTGCGACGTGCTGGTGGCCGTCGGCATGCGGTTCGATGACCGCGTGACCGGAACGGTCTCGACCTACGCCCGGCAGGCGAAAGTCATCCACATCGACATCGACACCTCCGAGATCGGGAAGATCATTCCCGTGGAGGTGGGGCTCCGCGGCGATGCGAAGAAGGTCCTCACGCTCCTGACGGAGCGGATGAAGGCCCGGAAGCACCCTGAATGGAATGCCAGCTGCGAGCGTTGTGACGCCGTGGAGAAGGAAAAGGTCATCGACCCGGAAGTGCATCCCGCCGCCGGCATGCTCCGGATGGGCGAGGTGGTGGACCGCGTGGTCCGGGCTTCCGGCGAGAAGGCGGTCGTGGTGACGGACGTGGGCCAGAACCAGATGATGGGCGCCCGCTATTCCCGTTTCACGCGTTCCCGCAGCTTCATCTCCTCCGGCGGCCTCGGGACGATGGGCTTCGGCCTGCCCGCCGCCATCGGCGCCAAGGTGGCCGAGCCGGGCCGTCCGGTGTGCTGCTTCGTCGGCGACGGCGGCATCCAGATGACGATGCAGGAGTTCGGAACCATCATGCAGGAGCAGGTGGGCGTGAAAGTCGTCCTGCTGAACAACAACTGGCTGGGCAACGTCCGCCAGTGGCAGGAACTCTTCTTCGGCTGCCGCTACTCCGAAACCCGGATGCTGAATCCGGATTACGCGATGATCGCCCGCGCCTATGGCATCCGTTGCGTCACCGTGGAGAAGCGCGAGGAACTGGATGCGGCGCTGGAGGCGATGTTCGCTGACGAAAAACCCTTCCTCCTGGACGTCCATGTCCTGGAAGAGGGGATGGTGATGCCCATGGTGCCGCCCGGCAAGGGCATCCACCAGATCATGATCACGGAAAACGAATGGTACAATGGATAGCGAAGTGAGAGAATATACGGTGACCATCTACACCGAGAACCAGATCGGCCTCCTGGCGCAGATCACGAACGTGTTCACGCGTCACGGCCTGAGCATCTGGAGCCTGTCCGCGGGTGCCACCTCCATGGAAGGCGTCCACAACATCACCATCGTGACTTCCGGCTCGGAGAAGAAGGTGCGTGAGAGCGTCCAGCAGATCGAGAAGCGCGTGGACGTGATCAAGGTCTTCTTCTATACGTCCGACAAGATTGTCTATCGTGAACTGTGCCTTTATAAGGTACCTACGCCGGCTCTCCTCGAGTACGGCGATATCGAGACCCTGCTGAACCGCTATCATGCGCGCATCGTGGAGATGAACAAGGTGTTCACGGTCATCCAGAAGACCGGCCTGTCGGACGAGACGGCCGCCCTGCACGACGACCTCAAGCCCATCGGCGTGCTGCAGTTCGTCCGTTCCGGACGCATCGCGGTCTCCCGGGCCGAGCAGGAACCCGTCTTCAAGTTCCTGAAGAAACGGGAAAGGGAAAGAAATCAACAATTAAACAACAAATAGACATGGCAAAGATCAATTTCGGCGGTGTCGACGAGAATGTCGTGACCCGCGAAGAGTTCACCCTCGAAAAAGCACGCGAAGTCCTGAAGGACGAAACCATCGCCGTCATCGGCTACGGCGTCCAGGGCCCCGGACAGTCCCTGAACCTGAAAGACAACGGCTTCAACGTCATCGTCGGCCAGCGCAAGGGCAAGACGTATGACAAGGCCGTCGCCGACGGCTGGGTCCCGGGCGTGAACCTCTTCGAGATCGAGGAGGCCTGCGAGAAGGGCACCGTCATCCAGTTCCTGGTTTCCGACGCGGCCCAGATCGCCATCTGGCCCACGGTGAAGAAGCACCTGACCGCGGGGAAGGCCCTGTACTTCTCCCACGGTTTCGGCATCACCTATAAGGAGCGCACGGGCATCATCCCGCCCGCGGACGTGGATGTGATCATGGTAGCCCCGAAGGGCTCCGGCACCTCCCTGCGCCGGCTCTTCCTGCAGGGCCGCGGCGTGAACTCCTCCTACGCTGTCTATCAGGACGCCACCGGCCGCGCCCTCGAGCGCACGCTCGCCCTGGGTATCGGCGTGGGTTCCGGCTACCTGTTCGAGACCGATTTCAAGCGCGAGGTCTATTCCGACCTCACCGGTGAGCGCGGCACCCTGATGGGCGCGATCCAGGGCATCCTGTCCGCCCAGTACGAAGTGCTCCGCGAGCACGGCCACAGCCCGTCCGAGGCCTTCAACGAGACCGTCGAGGAACTGACGCAGTCCCTGATGCCGCTCTTCGCGGAGAAGGGTATGGACTGGATGTATGCGAACTGCTCTACCACCGCCCAGCGCGGCGCGCTGGACTGGATGGGGCCGTTCCACGATGCCACCAAGCCCGTGTTCGAGAAGCTGTACCAGCGGGTGGCCAGCGGCGAGGAAGCCCAGGTTTCCATCGACGCGAACTCCAAGCCGGATTACCGCGAAGGCCTGGAGAAGGAACTGAAGGCGCTCCGCGAGAGCGAACTCTGGCGCACCGGCGCCGCCGTCCGTAAGCTCCGTCCCGAAGAGATCGACCGATGAGCGACCGGGTGTACATCTTCGACACCACGCTCCGCGACGGGGAACAGGTCCCGGGATGTCAGCTGAACACCGTGGAGAAGATCCAGGTCGCCAAGGCGCTGGAACTCCTCGGAGTGGACGTCATCGAGGCCGGTTTCCCGATCTCCTCGCCGGGTGATTTCAACTCGGTGGTGGAGATCTCCAAGGCAGTGACCTGGCCCACGGTCTGCGCGCTGTCGCGGGCCGTGGAAAAGGACATCGACATGGCCGCGGAGGCGCTCAAGTACGCCAAGCGGGGCCGGATCCACACCGGGATCGGTACGTCCGACTCGCACATCCGGTACAAGTTCAACTCCACCCGGGAAGAGGTGCTGGAGCGGGCGGTCCGGGCCGTCAAGTACGCAAAGAAGTACGTCGAGGACGTGGAATTCTACGCGGAGGATGCCGGCCGTACCGACAACGAGTTCCTCGCCCGCGTGGTGGAGGCCGTGATCAAGGCGGGCGCGACCGTCGTGAACATCCCCGATACGACAGGCTACTGCCTGCCGGAGGAGTTCGGCGCCAAGATCAAGTACCTGATGGAGCATGTGGACGGTGTCCACAAGGCGATCCTTTCCACGCACTGCCACAACGACCTCGGGATGGCGACGGCCAATACGATGGCCGGCCTGCTGAACGGCGCCCGCCAGTGCGAGGTCACGATCAACGGCATCGGCGAAAGGGCGGGGAACACCGCCCTGGAGGAGATCGCGATGATCCTGAAGGCCCATCACGGGATTCCGCTGGAGACGAACATCAACACCAAGCGCATCTATCCCACGAGCCGGCTTGTCTCGTCCCTGATGAACATGCCGGTGCAGCCGAACAAGGCCATCGTGGGCAAGAACGCCTTCGCCCATTCGTCCGGCATCCACCAGGACGGCGTCCTGAAGAACGCCGAGACCTACGAGATCATTGACCCGAAGGATGTGGGCATCGACACGAATTCCATCGTCCTGACGGCCCGCAGCGGCCGGGCGGCGCTCAAGTACCGCCTGGAAGTGAACGGTGTGAAGCTGGACGAAAACAAGTTGGACGAGGTGTACGAGCAGTTCCTCCGCCTCGCCGACAGCAAGAAGGAAATCCATGACGACGACATCCTGATGCTTGCCGGGGCCGACAGGGCCTCCGCGCGCCGCATCAAGGTGGACTGGCTCCAGGCGACGAGCGGTATCGGCGTGAAGCCGGTGGCTTCCGTGGGCCTGGACATCGCCGGAGAGAAGTTCGAGGCGGCCGCGACCGGCAACGGCCCGGTGGACGCCGCCATCAACGCGCTGCGGCAGATCGTGAAGCGCCATCTCACCATCAATGAATACACCATCCAGGGCGTCTCCAAGGGGTCTGACGACTGCTGCAAGGTACATATGCAGGTGGAGAACGAGGGACGGGTGTACTACGGATTCGGCGCCTCGACCGACATTGTGACGGCCTCCATCGAGGCCTATGTGGACTGTATCAACAAGATCGTATGAACACCCTCTTTGACAAGATCTGGGACGCACACGTCGTCCAGCATGTGGAAGGCGGGCCCGACCAGCTGTACATCGACCGGCTCTACTGCCACGAGGTGACGAGCCCGCAGGCTTTCGACGGCCTGCGCGCGCGGGGCATCCGCTGCCTGCGTCCGGAGAAGATTTTCTGCATGCCGGACCACAACACCCCGACGGAAGGCCAGGAAAGGCCCATCGAGGATCCGGTTTCCAAGAAACAGGTGGATGCCCTCGCGGCCAATGCCGCCGAGTTCGGGCTCACGCACTACGGAATGATGGACCCGGACAACGGCATCATCCACGTCGTGGGGCCGGAGAAGGGACTGTCCCTGCCGGGCATGACCATCGTCTGCGGTGACTCGCATACGTCCACGCACGGCGCCGTGGGAGCCGTGGCGTTCGGCATCGGCACCTCCGAGGTGGAGATGGTCCTGGCTTCCCAGTGCATCCTGCAGCAGAAGCCCAAGTCGATGCGGATCCGCATCGAGGGCGTCCTCGGGAAAGGCGTGACCGCCAAGGACATGGCGCTGTTCCTCATGAGCAAGCTCACTACCAGCGGCGCGACGGGTTACTTTGTGGAGTATGCCGGTTCCGCGGTCCGGGCCCTGTCCATGGAAGGGCGCCTGACCCTGTGCAACCTGTCCATCGAGATGGGCGCCCGCGGCGGTTTCATCGCTCCCGACGAGATCACTTTCGCTTATCTCCAGGGGCGCGATTACGCCCCGAAGGGCGCAGATTGGGACAAGGCGGTCGCCGCCTGGAAGCAGCTGCGCAGCGATGACGACGCCGTCTTCGACCGGGAGATCGTGTTCGACGCGGCCGAGATTGCGCCGATGCTCACCTATGGGACCAACCCCGGGATGGGCATGGCCATCACAGGCTATCTGCCGACCTTGGACGATGTGCCCGCCGAGGCCCATGCCTCCTTCTGCAAGTCTCTGAAATACATGGGCTTCCGTCCGGGTGACATGCTCCTTGGGAAGCCTGTGGACTATGTTTTCCTCGGCGCTTGCACGAATGGCCGTATCGAAGATTTCCGCGCATTTGCGTCCATCGTCGCCGGCCGCAAGAAGGCCCCGGGCGTCGTGGCTTGGCTCGTCCCCGGCTCCTGGAAGGTCCGCCGCCAGATCGAGGATGAGGGCCTGGACAAGATCCTCAAAGCCGCCGGCTTCGAGATCCGCCAGCCCGGCTGCTCCGCCTGCCTGGCGATGAACCCGGACAAGGTCCCCGCCGGAAAATACTGTGTCTCCACAAGCAACCGGAATTTCGAAGGCCGGCAGGGCCCCGGTTCCCGGACACTCCTCGCCAGCCCGCTCACGGCGGCCGCCGCGGCCGTCACCGGCTTCATCACCGATCCCCGCGTACTGCTATGAAACAGAAATTTGACATCATCGAGAGCACCTGCGTCCCGCTTCCGCTCGAGAACATAGACACGGACCAGATCATCCCCGCCCGCTTCCTGAAGGCGACCACGCGGGACGAACGGTTCTTCGGCGACAACCTGTTCCGCGACTGGCGCTACCGTCCGGACGGGACGCCGGATCCGGACTTCGTCCTGAACGACCCGCGCTACCGGGGCGAGATCCTCGTGGCCGGCCGCAATTTCGGCTCCGGCTCCAGCCGCGAGCACGCGGCCTGGGCCATCGCCGGCTACGGGTTCAAAGTGGTGGTTTCCAGCTTCTTTGCGGATATCCACAAGAATAACGAGCTCAACAACTTCGTCCTGCCGGTGGTCGTGACCCCGGCTTTCCTGGAGGAACTCTTCGCCTCCATTGAGGCGGATCCAGCGACGAAAGTCCGGGTGGACGTCCCCAACCAGACCGTGACGAACCTCGCCACGGGCCGGAGCCAGTCCTTCGAACTGAACGCGTACAAGAAGTACTGCCTGATGAACGCGCTGGACGACATCGACTACCTGCTCCTGCAGAAGGACAAGATCGAAGCTTACGAGAAACAATGATCGAGATCCTCGACACCACCCTCCGCGACGGCGAGCAGACCGCCGGCGTCTCGTTCAACCCGGACGAGAAGCTGGCCATCGCGCGCCTGCTCCTGGAGGAACTGAAGGTCAACCGGATCGAGGTGGCCTCGGCGCGGGTGTCCCGCGGCGAGCATGAGGCCTTTGCCAAGATCTGCGCCTGGGCCTCCACCTGCGGGAAGCTCGGCGCCGTGGAGGCGCTCGGCTTCGTGGACGGCGGCCTGTCGGTGGACTGGATCCGCACGGCCGGGGGACAGGTGATGAACCTCCTGACGAAGGGCTCTCTCCGCCATGTCACCGCCCAGCTTAGGAAAAGGCCGGAAGAGCATCTGAGCGACATCCTCCGGGACATCCGGATCGCCGTTTCCAAAGGCCTGGAAGTCAATGTGTACCTGGAGGACTGGTCCAACGGGATGGCGGACTCGCCCGAGTATGTTTTCTTCCTGGTGGATGCCTTGAAGGACGCGCCCATCCGGCGGATCATGCTGCCGGATACCCTCGGCATCCTGGACCCGGTCCGGGCCTGGGAGTACTGCCACACCATGACGGAGCGCTACCCGTCCGTCCATTTCGACTTCCATCCCCATAACGACTATGACCTCGCCGCCGCGAACGCTTTCGAGGCGGTCCGCGCCGGCATCAAGGGCCTGCACACGACCGTGAACGGGCTGGGGGAGCGGACCGGCAACCTGCCCGTGTCCAGCGCCATCGGCATTCTCAACGACCATCTGAAAGTGGAGAATACCCTGGATGAGAGCCGCCTGATGCACGTGTGCCGGTATGTGGAGACAATCTCCGGCGTGCGGATTCCGGCGAACAAGCCTCTCGTGGGCGAGTTCGTCTTTACCCAGACAAGCGGGGTCCATGCCGACGGCGACCGCAAGGGCGGGCTGTACCAGAACGCCCTCCTGCCAGAGCGCTTCGGCCGGCACCGCCACTATGCCCTCGGGAAGACCAGCGGCAAGGCGAACATCGTCAAGAACCTGGAATCCCTGGGCATCACCCTGACGCCCGAGCAGATGAAGCAGGTCACGGCCCGCGTCGTCGAGCTCGGCGACAAGAAGGAAAGCCTGACCCCGGAGGACCTCCCGTTCATCGTCGCGGACGTTCTGAAAGGGGATGTGTCCACGACGGCTCCGGACCGGATCCACATCATCAATTACAGCCTGCAGCTCGCCCGCGGGATGCGTCCCATCGCGAATATCCGTATCGACATCGACGGGACCGAATATGAGGAAGCCGCCGCCGGCGACGGCCAGTACGACGCCTTCATGAAGGCGCTCTGGATCATCTACGACCGCCTCGGCCGCAAGCATCCCCGCCTGACGGATTACGTCGTGAAGATTCCGCCCGGGGGCAAGACCGACGCCCTCGTGGAGACGACCATCTCCTGGGACTGGCAGGGAAAGGGCTTCAAGACCCGGGGCGTGGACTCCGACCAGGCCGAAGCGGCCATCAAGGCCACGGTCAAGATGTTGAATTTAATCGAAAACAACCTGATATGAAACTCAAGATTGCAAAACTTCCCGGCGACGGCATCGGCCCGGAGGTCGTGGCCCAGGCCGTCAAGGTCGTGGATGCCGTGTGCGCCCGGTTCGGGCACGAGGTGTCCTATACGTATGGCTATGTAGGCGCCTGCGCCATCGACCGGTTCGGCGACGCCTATCCGGCCGAGACCCATGCCTTGTGCATGGACAGCGACGCCGTCCTCTTCGGCGCGGTGGGCGACCCCCGGTTCGACAACGATCCCACTGCCAAGGTGCGCCCGGAACAGGGCCTGCTGGCCATCCGGAAGCAGCTGGGCCTGTACGCGAACCTCCGCCCGGTGGAGACTTTCAAGTCCCTGGTGGACAAGTCCCCGCTGAAGACCGAGCTCGTGGACGGGGCCGATTTCCTGTGCATCCGGGAGCTTACCGGCGGCATGTATTTCGGCGAGAAAGGCCGGAAGGACAACGGGAACACCGCCTATGACACCTGCATCTACAGCCGTGCCGAGGTGGAGCGCATCCTGAAGCTCGCCTTCGAGTACGCCGGGCGCCGCCGCAAGCACCTCACGGTGGTGGACAAGGCCAATGTGCTGGAGTCCTCCCGCCTGTGGCGCCAGGTCGCCCAGGAGATGGCGCCGAACTACCCGGACATCCAGGTCGACTACATGTTCGTGGACAACGCCGCCATGCAGCTCATCCGCTGGCCGAAGTTCTTCGACGTCCTGGTGACCGAGAATACCTTCGGCGACATCCTCACGGACGAGGCCAGCTGCATCAGCGGGTCGATGGGCCTGCTGGCATCGGCCTCGGTAGGGGAGCACACCTCCCTGTTCGAGCCCATCCACGGCTCCTACCCGCAGGCGGCCGGCAAGGATATCGCGAACCCCGTCGCGGCCATCCTGTCGGCGGCGATGATGTTCGAGTACGCCTTCGGCCTGATGGACGAGGGCAAGGCCATCCGCGAGGCCGTCGCCGCCTCCCTGGAGGCCGGCGTGACGACCGAGGACCTCGGCGGCAGCTGTTCCACCTCCGCGGTGGGTGATTGGATTGCATCGAAAATATAGAACGATATGGCACAGATAGACTGGAAAACTTTAGGCTTCGACGCCTACCGGACCCGCACGGTCGTTATCTCCCACTTCAAGGACGGCAAGTGGTCCAAACCCGAATCGACGGAGACCTTCTCCTTTACGTTCGATCCCTTCGCGCAGGTCTTCCACTACGCGATTTCCTGCTTCGAGGGCCTCAAGGCCTTCCGGCAGAAGGACGGCCGCGTGGCGATGTTCCGTCCCGACCAGAACGCCGCCCGCCTGCAGCGGACCGCGGACTACCTGGGCATGCCCTGCCCGGACGAAAAGATGTTCTACGAGATGTGCGAGGCCTGCATCCGCGGCAACATGGAATTCCTCCCGCCGTACGGCCTGGGCGCTTCGATGTACCTCCGCCCGCTGCTGGTGGGAATGCATCCCCAGATGCAACTGGTGCCGTATCCGGAGGCCATCTTCGCCGTGATGTGCGCCCCGGTGGGCTCGTACTACGGCGCGCACCTGAAGTCCTGCGCGGCCGTCATCCCGGGCAATTATGACCGGGCGGCGCCGAAGGGCTCCGGCAGCTACAAGATCGGCGCGAATTACGCCAACACCTTCAAGCCCTATAAGTTCGCCCACGAGCAGGGCTATGCGGAACTGCTGTACCTGAATTCCTCCACCCGCGAGTTCGTGGACGAGTTCGGCTCATCCAACTTCTTCGGCATCAAGGGGAACAAGTACATCACCCCGCTGTCCGACAGCGTCCTTCCGTCCATCACGAACAAGACGCTGCAGCAGGTGGCCGTGGACCTGGGCATGGAAGTGGAGAAACGGCCGGTCCCGCTGGAGGAACTGGAAACCTTCGAGGAAGTGGGCGGCTGCGGTACCGCCGTGGTCATCACCCCGCTCTCGCACATCGACATGAAACCCGTGCTCGAGCAGCCGGAAGTTTCCCGCGAGTTCCGCTACTGTCCCGACGGGGAAGTGGGCCCGAAGTCCACGGCGCTCTACAAGCGCATCCGCGCCATCCAGGACGGCGAATTCCCCGACGAGCACGGCTGGTGCCGTTTCGTGGAAGTGTAAAAAAAAGAAGAGGGCGATCCGATCGGATCGCCCTCTTTGGCGCAAAGGCGGGGCCGTAAGCCGCTTTCTGTTTTTGAATCTGCCATTTATCTTCGCAACCTACCCCCCGGCATCGGACGGGCCGCCCTCATCTGCCGGTATATTTGGTCTTGCAGGCCTGCCGCCGTACCCGCCGTACGTCACCGCACGGCGTCGTGGGCTCTTACCCCGCGTTTTCACCCTTGCCCTTGCGGGCGGTCATTCTCTGTTACGGACGGAAAAGATTGCTCCCTTCTGTGCTTTCCACAGCCAGGCGCCCTGCCCTGTGCGGACTTTCCTCACCGCCGGCCCTTCGACAAACTCAGGGACCGTCGGCGCGGCAGATCGTCCCACCTTTTTCGGTTGCAAAGGTACGAAAAAAGTTGTATTTTTGTTGGCTTTAACGAAAATGAGAAAGTTTTTGGTCATTGCGTGCCTCCTCGCTGCCGTAGTTTCCTGCGGCACGACCAAGGTGCGGGAATACAAGGTGAAGGTCGTGCGGGAGTATCCCCACGACGTGACTTCCTATACCCAGGGCCTGTTCTTCCACGGCGATTCGCTGTATGAGTCCACGGGACAGTGGGGGGAGAGCACCTTCCGCACCGTGGACCTGGAAACGGGCGAGGCGCTTTCCCGGATGGACTTCGGGCGGAAGTATTTCATCGAAGGGTCCATCTTCTTCGGGGACAACCTCTACCTCCTGACTTGGACGAACAACGTCGTCTTCCTGTACGATGCGGCTACGCGGAAGTACAAGGCGACGCTGGCCTATCCCCGGGAAGGGTGGGGGCTCACCACGGACGGGAAACAGCTCATTGCCAGCGACGGAAGCTCCTTCCTGTATTTCATGGACGGCGACCTGAACGTGCAGCGGCGCCTCCGGGTCACCCTGGATGGGAAGTCGGTGCGGGAACTGAACGAGCTGGAATATATCGACGGAAAGGTATGGGCCAATGTCTATACCACCGACACGATTGTCATCATCGACCCGTCTGACGGCAAGGTGGAGGCGACCGTGGACTGCCGGGGCCTGCTTCCTTACCGGGAACGGACCGCCGAGACCGATGTCCTGAACGGAATCGCCGTGGACAAGCAGGGCCGGATCTTCCTAACGGGGAAGTACTGGCCGAAGATGTACGAGATCGAACTGGTCAAGAAATAAATACAATAACTCGGGGTATCGGGCCGGCCGGCCCGGTTGAGAGCATACCCGTGAACCTGATGCGGTTCATACCGCCGGAGGAAAGTATATGAAAAAAACCGTAATTGTGGCGGCTTTCGCCGCCTGGTGCATCTGCGCGGGAGCGCAGACGCCCGAAAAGCAGGAAAGACTGGATTCAGTCGTCGTTTCCGCTTCCCGTGCCGGGACCCACACCCCTGTTACCCACACTGACGTAGGGAAAGACGCGCTCCGCGCCGCCAGCCCGATGCAATCCCTGCCGATGGCCCTGAACCTGCTGCCGTCCGTGGTGACCTACAACGAAGGCGGTACCGGACTGGGCAACTCGGCCATGACCATCCGCGGCTCCAAGGGGTCGCAGGTGAACGTCACCCTGAACGGCATCACCCTGAATGATTCCGAGTCGCAGGAGGTGTTCTGGGTCAACATCCCCGCCCTGACATCCCTCTTGTCCGGCGTCCAGGTCCAGCGCGGCCTGGGCACGTCGGCCAACGGTGCCGGCGCTTTCGGTGCCAGCATCAACATGAACACGGCCTTCGTGACCCCGGACCCCGCTTTCCGCTGGGAGTTGTCCGCGGGTTCCTATGGAACGGTGATCACCACGGTGTCCGGCATGTCCGGCCTGCTGCCGTCAGGCTTGTATTTCAGCCTGGCGTACTCCGCCGGGCGGACGGACGGATACATCCGGAATGCCGGCGTGGAATCCGCTTCGCTCTTCGGCGTCATCGGCTGGCTCAAGGGACGCAATTCCCTCCGGCTGACTTATCTGATGGGCGACCAGAAGAGCGGCATGACCTGGGACGGCATCTCGCCGGAAATGTACGTCGTGGACCGTACGTATAACGGCGCCGGCGAATATGTGGATGACAGCGGGAAAACCTGCTATTACCCGAACCAGACCGACAACTACGCCCAGCACCATTTCCAGCTGAACTACACCCGCCGGATGACGGACCGCCTGACCTGGGCCAACACGGCTGACTATACCCGCGGCGACGGCTACGACGAGTATTACAAGACGGGCCGGAAATTCGCCGAGTTCGGCTATCCTTTCTCCGCCTGGCAGGGCCAGAAGAAGAGTGATATGATTTACCGGAAGCGGATGGACAACGACCTGTATGTGCTGCAGTCGGAACTCCGCTATGTGGGGAATGGCCTGCGCGTGAACGGGGGAGTGAACCTCTCGCGGTATGTCGGCGGGCACTGGGGCGAGATGCTCTGGGCGCGTCTCCTCGGTCCGGAGTACGATTACGCGGCGATGAACCGGGAAGATTCCTGGTATCGGAATACGGGCACCAAGCAGGAAGTCAGCGGATTCCTCCGCGCGGAATATCAGCCCATCCCGTGGCTGACGGCCTATGCGGACCTGCAGTACCGGCACATCGGCTATTCCCTCGTGGGCCGGGACGACAAGGCCAGTTCGGTTCCGATCGATTATCACCAGCCGTGGAACTTCTTCAACCCGCGGGCGGGCGTGACGGCGCTCTTCGGCGCCCATAAGCTGTATGCCTCGGCGGCTGTCGGTCATCGCGAGCCGGGCCGGAGCGACATCAAGGAAAACATCAAGGGAGAGATGATTCCCATCAAGCCCGAGTCGATGCTGGACATCGAGGCCGGCTATCAGTTCGCCGGGGAGCATTTCACCGCTTCCGCCAATGTCTATCTGATGGAATACAAGGACATGCTCCTGGAAACCGGGCGGTTGAGCTCTTCCGGCTACGCGATCAAGGAGAACGTGGGCCGGGGATGGCGCCGGGGTGTCGAGCTCGCGGCCGCCTGGACGCCCGCTTCGTGGCTCCGGGCCGATGCGAACCTGACTCTTTCCACGAACAAGCTCCGTTCTTTCACCGCCTATCTTGAGAACTGGGTGGATGGAGGATACAAGCCGGAGACCTATGAGAACACGACCATGCTGCTTTCCCCGTCCGTCGTCGGGATGGGCCGCGTCGCGCTCTCCCCTTTCGAAGGATGGTGGAAACCCCTGTCCTTGACCTTGAGCGGCAAGTACGTCGGAAAACAATACTGGGACAACACCCAGAATGAGGGACGGGCGATCCCGGCCTGGTTTGTGACCGACCTTTCGCTGGCCCATTCCATTCCGCTGCGGACAGGTTCCCTCGGCCTTTCCCTGCACGTGAACAATCTTCTGAACCGGGCCTATTATGCTTATGCATGGGTTTATCGGGCGTGGGATGGCGGCGAATATATGGAGGCCGGATTGTACCCGCAGGCCCTCCGGAATGTTATGGTAAAAATTACTTATAGTTTTTAAATATATTTATTAATAAAATATTTATTCAAAAAAATTTGCAGATAAAGAAACTTTGCGTATCTTTGTCCTTGAAAAAGGTAGGCCCGTGACGGGACGGCCCTTTTCAGAAGACAAAACGCTTCTTCTAACCAGTACAATTAACCTTCTTCTGAGTAAGAATACACTACTAACTAACCAAGAACGAGGCTCGCAGGGATGCGAGCCTCGTCCTTTTCCGTTGTTTTCAATCAATCAGTCGAGGAGCTTCGGACGGCGTTCCTTTGTCCGCTGGAGAGCCTGCTCGTCCTGCCAGGCCTGGATGAGCTTGGGGTTGCCGGAGAGGAGGACATCCGGAACCTTCCAGCCGTTGAACTCGGCAGGGCGGGTATAGACGGGAGGGGAGACCAGGCCGTCCTGGAAAGAATCGGACAGGGCGGAGGTCTCGTCGGTCAGGACGCCCGGGATCAGGCGGATGATGCTGTCCGCGAGGAGGGCGGCCGGAATCTCGCCGCCGCTGACCACGAAATCGCCCACGGAAATCTCCCGCGTGACGAGGTGTTCCCGGATGCGCTCGTCGATGCCTTTGTAGTGGCCGCAGAGGATGATGATGTTCTCCTTGAGGGACAGTTCGTTGGCGATGCCCTGGTCCAGGATCTCGCCGTCCGGGGCCATGTAGATGACCTCGTCGTAGTCCCTTTCGGCCTTGAGTTCCTCGATCATCCGGAACACGGGCTCCACCATCATCACCATGCCGGCGTCGCCGCCGTAGCAGTAGTCGTCCACGGTCAGACGCGGTCCGAGACCGTATTTGCGGAGGTTGTGGACATGGATTTCCACCAGGCCTTTCTTGACGGCGCGGCCGGGAATGGAATGGCTCAACGGGCTCTCGAGGAGTTCCGGTACGACGGTGAGGATATCGATGCGCATGCTTTTTCGGTTCGGTCCTGCAAATGTAATATTTATTGTCGAAAAAATGTTATCTTTGCAATTCGTATGTTAAACTTTTGAACACCATTTATCATGAGTGAAGAATTGAAGCCTGAGGTCCTCGAAACCGTCAACGAGACCTTAGATGTAGCACAGGAAGCGTCCCAGGAAACCGTGGAAGAGACTGTGGAAGAAGTCGTCGAAGAAGAGAAGGAAGAGACCCAGGAGGAGGTGAAGGAAGAAGCGAAAGAGGTCGTTGAAGAGGTGAAGGAGGAAGAGAAGGAGGAAGTGAAGGAAGTCGTGGAAGAGGCGAAGGAAGCGGTGGTCAATTTCAACGAGAAGACCCTCGCCGAGTTGTCCGGACTGTTCCAGGAATTGACGGAAAGCGCTGACCGCATGAAACGTTCCAAGGAGGCCGAGGCCATCAAGTCCGCCTTCTACAAGCGCCTGTCCCGCGAAAAGGCGGAAGCCGGCGAGGACGCGACGGTCGATGAACCCGATGCCGATACCGTGGAGGAAGTCGCTGCGACCGAACCGCTGACGAGCGCGCCCGTGAGCCCGTTCGCCGCCATCGAGGCCGGCTTCAAGTCCCTCTACAATACCTTCAAGAAGGAGCGTGCGGAGTACAACCGCCAGCTCGACGCCGAGCGCGAGGGCAACCTCGTGAAGAAGCAGGCCATCATCGAGGACCTGAAGGCCCTTGTCGACGAGCAGGGCGACATGAAGGACGCCTTCCCGAAGTTCCGCGAGATCCAGAACCGCTGGCGCGAGACCGGACCGGTCCCGCAGCAGAACTTCCGCGACGTGAACGACACCTACCAGCTGTACGTGGAGAAGTTCTACGACCTCGTGCAGATCAACCGCGAGCTCCGTGACCTGGATTTCCGCAAGAACCTCGAGGCCAAGACCGAGTTCTGCGAGCAGGCCGAGGCCCTCGCCGAGAGCGAGGATGTCGTGGGCGCCTTCAAGGAACTCCAGAAACTCCATGAGCAGTGGAAGGAGTTCGGCCCCGTGGCCAAGGAATTCCGCGACTCCATCTGGGAGCGCTTCCGTGCCGCCACCGCCGTCATCAACAAGAAGTACCAGGCCCATTTCGAAGGCCTGAAGGAGCAGCACGCCGCGAACCTGGAGGCGAAGACCGCCCTCTGCGAGAAGGTCGAGGCCATCGCCGCGCAGGAGATCACCTCCTCCAACCAGTGGAACGCCCTCTCCAAGGAGATCGAAGGCATCCAGGCCGAGTGGCGCAAGATCGGCTTCGCCACCCGCAAGGACAACCAGAAGGTGTACGACCGTTTCCGCGCCGCCTGCGACCAGTTCTTCAGCCGCAAGCGCGAGTACTACAACGAGTTCAAGGACAGCATGAACGACAACATGGCGAAGAAACTCGCCATCATCGAGCAGGCCGAGGCCCTCAAGGGCAGCACCGACTGGAAGAAGACCTCCGACGCCCTGATCGAACTCCAGCGTCAGTGGAAGGAGATCGGCGCCGTGCCGCGCAAGAAGTCCGAGCAACTCTGGAAGCGTTTCCGTGCCGCTTGCGACGCCTTCTTCAACGAGCGTGACAAGCAGGGCAAGCCCGAGAACGACTTCTACGGCAACCTCAAGGCCAAGCGGGCCCTCATCGAGGAGATCGAGGCCTATGTCCCTGCGGACGCCGAGGCCGATGCCGAAGCCGCGCGCGGCTTCGCCGAGCGTTGGAGCGCCATCGGTTTCGTCCCGTTCAAGGAGAAGGAAGCCGTGGGCGCCGCCTACAAGGCCGCCATGCAGGCCAAGTTCCCGGAATGGGGCCGGGGCGGCCGTCGCGAAGGCGGTCGCGGACCCGTCCGCGAGCCGCGCCGCAACCAGCCGCTCACCGAGAAGGACAAGCTCACGCTCAAGTACAACCAGCTCCAGCAGGACATCCAGACCTACGAGAACAACATCGGCTTCTTCGGCCTGTCGAAGGGCGCCGAGCAGCTCAAGGCCCAGATGCAGCAGCGTATCGACGCCGCCAAGGAAGACCTCAAGAAGCTGGAGGCGGAAATCCGCGAACTCGTCGCCAAGGAAGCCGAGGAGAACAACGACTAAACCTGGACTATGGACAAAAACTCAATCATCGGTTGGGTCCTGATCGCCCTGCTCATGATCGGCTTCTTCGGCTACCAGAGCCGGCAGATCAAAAAGCAGCAGGCGTGGCAGGCGCAGCTGGATTCCCTGGCCGCCGTCGAGGCCTACCGGCAGGACAGCATCCGCGCCGCCTATCTCGCCGAGCATCCGGAGGATACGGTCGTCGCCGCCCTTCCCGTGCAGGCCGCGGTGTATAGCGATTCCCTGCTGAACGCCGCCGCCAACGCCGAGGCCCAGACCGTCACCCTGCAGAACGAAAAGCTGGAAATCGTCTTCACTACGATGGGCGCCCAGCCGCTCTCCGTACACGTGAAGGACTATCAGACCTACGACAAGTCCGACCTGTACATCCTGGCGGAAGGCAAGTCCCAGCTGGGCTTCGTCGTCTATGCCCCGACCGCCGTGGACACCCGGAAATTCAATTTCCAGTATGTCCCGGAAGCGTCTACCGACTCCACCGTCGTGATGCGCCTTCCGTTCTCCAACGGCGGATACATCGAGGAGACCTACACCCTGGTGAAGGATTCCTACTCGGTGAACCAGGTGCTCTCCTTCGTGAACATGGAGAACCTGATCCCGCGCAACGTGGGCAGCATCGACGTGGACTTCGAGGCCGTCATCCCGCGGATGGAGAAGGGCTACAAGAACGAGAGCCAGTACTCCCGCCTGAACTACTATTTCCCGGACGACAAGAAGCCGGAGAACATCGGAAACGGCCGCAACGGCTCCAAGCGTTTCGACAACAAGATCGAATGGTTCGCCTTCCAGCAGCAGTTCTTCTCCGCGATCATGCGGGCCCCGAAGGACTTCACGTACGGCGAGTTCAACATCAGCTTCCTCGGGAAGGACAATCCGGAGAAGAACCTGATGGCTTGTTCCGCATCCATGCGGACGGACATACAGCCGGGCGCCCCGCGCATCGACATCCCGTTCGAGTTCTATTTCGGCCCCAACAACTACAAGGGCCTGAAGGCCTATGACCACGCCTACGAGAAGGTGATTCCGCTGGGCGGTAAATGGATCGGCTGGTTCACCAAGTGGGTGATCATCCCGCTGTTCGACTGGCTGAGCAAGTTCATCAAGAGCTTCGGTCTCATTATCCTCCTGATGACCATCTTCATCAAACTGGTCGTCCTGCCGTTCGCCTACAAGAGCCTCTCTTCCTCCGCGAAGATGCAGGTGCTCCGGCCCGAACTGGACAAGATCAACGCCAAGTATCCCAAGCAGGAAGACGCGATGAAGAAGCAGCAGGCGACGATGGACCTGTACAAGAAGGCGGGCGTCAACATGATGGGCGGCTGTCTCCCGATGCTCCTCCAGATGCCGATCCTGTGGGCAATGTTCCGTTTCTTCCCGGCCTCCATCCAGCTGCGTCAGCAGCCGTTCCTGTGGGCCGAGGACCTCTCCGCCTATGACGACGTCATCCATTGGGGAACGAGCGTCTTCGGGATGGACCACATCTCCCTGTTCGCCCTCCTGATGGCCCTGTCCATGTTCTTCTACTCGCGCGTGACGATGCAGAACCAGAACGCCGGGAACGATCCCAACGCGAAGATGATGCAGTTCATGAGCCTGTACATGATGCCGATCATGATGTTCTTCATCTGTAACAACCTCTCCTCCGGCCTCAGCTACTACTACCTCCTCTCCAACCTCATCACGATGCTGGAGACCTGGATCATCAAGAAGTGGTTCGTCCATCCGGAAGAGATCCTCGCGAAGCTCAAGGCGGCCGAGGGCAAGCCGGCGCCCAAGTCCAAGTGGCAGCAGCGCCTGGAAGAGGCCCAGAAGATGCAGCGCGAAATGCAGAAACAGCAGGCCAAGAAAAATGGTAAGCGATAACCTGAAAGCCCTTTACGAGAAACTGCCATCAGCCGTGAAACTGGTGGCAGTTTCCAAATTCCACCCGGTCTCCCGCCTGATGGAGGCCTACGATGCCGGGCAGCGCCTCTTCGGCGAGAACCGTCCGCAGGAGCTGGCGCAGAAAGTGCCCCAGATGCCCGCCGACGTCGAGTGGCACTTCATCGGCCATCTCCAGACCAACAAGCTCAAACTCGTGCTCCCGTACGTCTCCCTGGTCCAGTCGGTGGACTCTTTCCATCTGCTGGAAGCGATCGACAAGTGGGGGAGGGAGAATGGAAAAACCGTCGATGTCCTGCTGGAGCTTCATCTCGGTGCCGAAGAAACCAAGCACGGATTCTCTGAGGAAGAGATCCTGATGCTCCTGAGCTCCGGAAGCACACCCTCTGAAAACCTCCGGTCGCAAAGCGACCTCCGTCCCTCCCATAAATGGGCCCCTCCCTCTAATGTGCCGAGGGTGGCACAGTTTTCAGAGGGTGTGCTTCCTCCGCAGAGCATCAGGATCAGAGGCCTGATGGGCATGGCGACGAATACGGAGGAGGAGGGGGTGATCGAGGCGGATTTCGCCAGGATCGAGGCGCTGTTCCAGCGGATTCGGGCGGAGCATCCGGAGCTTCGGGAGACTTTCACGGAATTGTCCATCGGGATGTCCGGGGACTGGCCGATCGCAGTCCGGCACGGTGCCACGATGGTCCGCATCGGGACGGATATCTTCGGAGAAAGGGAATACTAAAAAAGCGGCTCGCAAAATCTGCGGGCCGCTTTTTCGATGGGTCGGGAACCTTATCGGATCCGGCAGGTGACGGCGCGGTTCTTCTCGCCGGTGAAGGGCTGGACCTTGTCGCCGTGGGCGGCGGTGGAGATCCGGGCCTGGTCGATTCCGCGGCTCACGAGGTACTGACGGACAGCGATGACGCGCTGCTCGGAGAGTTCCTGGTTGATCTCGGCGTTGCCGGTCTGCTTGTCGGCGTAGCCGTCCAGCTTGACCTTGGCGTCCGGGGTGTTGCGCAGGAAGCTGACCAGGCGGTTCAGCGTGTTGATCTGGTCGTCACGGATGACGGCCTTGTTCAGGTCGAAGAAGATGTCCACGTCGGCACCCTGGTAGATGGGCTGCTCGGCCGGCTGGGCAGGCTTGTATTCCTGCCGAGGCTCTTCCTTCTTGGGTTCGGCCTTCTGCGGCTGGTAGGGAGTGGGCGCAGCGACCGGCTTGGCCTTCTTGGGACGCCAGCCGAGGTTGATCTTCAGACCGCCCAGGACGACGAAGTGGTAGTCAGGACTGGAACCGGTGTGGCGGTTCTCCCGGGAGTTGAAGGAATCGGGATAGTACTGGGCGTCGAATTCCAGGTTCAGGGCCACCCGGTCGGTCAGACGGATGTCGGTACCCAGGCCGGAACGCAGGTTCCAGAAGGGCTTGACGGGCTGCCAGAGGTGCTCGAAGAACTCACCGGACGATGCCAGTTCGGCCGCTCTTTTGTTTTCCAGGCCGATGGCGGAACCCACGCCGAAGAGCGTATAGACGCTGACGGGGCGGTCGGCGCGCCAGCCGAAGAAGCCGGCGCTCCAGTCGAGGATCAGGTCCAGGTTCGGCTGGATGTACTTGTAATTGTAGAGGGACTCAGTCTGCCAGGATGTGTGCTTGCCCTGCCAGCCGTTGACGGCGAAGCGGAGGGACCAGCAGTCGACGAACTGGTAACCGACGGCGATCTGGGCCGCAGGGGAAAGAAGCTTGGCAAAGTCGGCGTCGCCGAAGTCATAGGCTGCGCCGCCCTGGAGCTGGATGTACGGATACGGGGTGAAATCCTGGGCGGTTGCACCGAAGGAGAAGGCCGCGAGGAGGGCCAGCACAAGGGTTAATTTTTTCATATAGCTGTTTTAAAGGTTTTTCTTTTCAAGGGCAAAGATAATAAAAAATATATAAAAAAAAGACAGGCCCCATAAGGAACCTGTCTAAAACACACTCCGGATGGAGCTCGCTTCGTGACTTACTTGAGTTCGGCGAGGTACTTGATGGTGCGGACCATCTGGGAAGTGTAGGAGTTCTCGTTGTCGTACCAGGAGACAACCTGGACCTGATAGAGGTCGTCGTCGACCTTGGAGACCATGGTCTGGGTGGCATCGAACAGGGAACCGAACTTCATGCCGATGATGTCGGAGCTGACGATCTGGTCCTCGGTGTAGCCGAAGGACTCGTTGGAGGCGGCCTTCATCGCGGCGTTGATGCCCTCGACGGTGACGTCCTTACCCTTCACGACGGCGATCAGGATGGTGGTGGAACCGGTCGGGGTGGGAACGCGCTGGGCGCTGCCGATGAGCTTGCCGTTCAGTTCGGGGATCACGAGGCCGATCGCCTTGGCGGCGCCGGTGGAGTTCGGGACGATGTTGCAGGCACCCGCACGGCTGCGGCGGAGGTCACCCTTGCGCTGAGGGCCGTCGAGAATCATCTGGTCGCCGGTGTAGGCGTGGATGGTGCTCATGATACCGCTCTGGATGGGCGCGAACTTGTTGAGGGCGTCGGCCATCGGGGCGAGGCAGTTGGTGGTGCAGGAAGCGGCGCTGATCACGGTGTCGGCCGGGGTCAGGGTCTTGTGGTTGGTGTTGTAGACGATGGTGGGAAGGTCCTTGCCCGCAGGAGCGGAGATGACAACCTTCTTCGCGCCGGCCTGGATGTGCGCGGAGGCCTTCTCCTTGGAGGTGTAGAAGCCAGTGCACTCGAGGACGACGTCGACATTGAGTTCGCCCCAAGGGAGCTCGGCCGCGTTGGGCTTCGCATAGATGGTGATTTCCTTGCCGTCCACGATGATGGAACCGGGGGTGACAACCGTCTTGCCGTCTTCAGCGAGGACGGCGTCCTTGTAATCCACCGTGTGCTTTCCTTCACCGAACTTGCCGGCGAAGCCACCCTGGGCGGTGTCGTACTTCAGGAGGTGAGCAAGCATTTTGGGGCTGGTGAGATCATTGATGGCGACCACTTCGTAACCATCAGCCTCGAACATCTGACGGAACGCCAGACGACCGATACGGCCAAAACCGTTGATAGCAATTCTATTCATGTTGAACTTGGATAAAAGTTAAATGTTTTCCAATCAATCACTTCGGCCTATTCTTCCGAAGGCGATGCAAATTTACGAAAAAAATGGGAGAATTCCGTATCTTTGCAGAGAGAAATAAAAAAATTTTTTAAGAAAAGTTTTATGCGGATCCTGATCAGCAACGACGACGGCTACAAGGCGGGCGGAATCCACGCCCTGGCCCGCATCATGGCGGAATTCGGCGAGGTGACCGTGGTCGCCCCCAAGTACCACCAGAGCGCGATGTCGATGGCTGTCTCCCTGGGCATGAAGCGGTTGGCGCACAAGGCGCTGCCGGAAGAAGGCCCTGGAAACTGGTACTACCTGGACGCGACGCCGGCTTCCTGCGTGAAGTTCGGTCTGGAATACTTCTACGAGCGCCGGAACCCGGACCTCGTCATCTGCGGCATCAACCACGGCTCGAACGCGGCGACGGCCGCGAACTATTCCGCCACCATCGGCGCGACCGAGGAAGGCGCCCTGAACGGGTGCAAGGCCATCGGCGTATCCCTGTGCAATTTCCGGCCGGATGCGGACTTCACCCTCGTGGAGACGTATCTCCCGCGGATTCTCCATTTCCTGTTGGACAACTGGCCCGAAGGGAAGTACGGACTCCTGTACAATATCAATTTCCCGGACGTCCCGGTTGACCGGGTCAAAGGAATCAGTTTCGCCCGTCAGGGCAAGGGCCACTGGGTACGCGAGTTCCAGGAATGGGACGTGGAGCGCCTGCAGGCCTACGAGGCCACCGGCTTCCATCTGCAGGAGAATCTGCCGCCGCTGGAGGAAGGGGAGACGGCTTACATGATGATCGGCGATTTCGTCGATGATGAGGACGGCGCCATGGACGCGGACCACGTGCTCAACGAGTCCAACTGGATCACCATCGTCCCCAATACCATCGACCGGACCGATTTCGAGGAACTGAAGCGGCTGAAGGGACTCCAGGGCTCTGAATTATGAAATATTACCTGATAGCCGGCGAGGCGTCCGGCGACCTCCACGGTTCCAACCTGATGCGCGGCCTGTATGCGCGCGACCCCGAGGCGGACATCCGCTTTTGGGGCGGCGGGCTGATGGACGCGGTGTTCAAGGAGAACCAGCAGGGGAGCGGCCTCGTGCGCGACTATCGGGAAGGGGCCGTGATGGGCATCTGGGAGGTGTTCGTCCAGGCGCGGAAGCTGCTTCGGCGGGTCCGCTCCTGCGAGGAGGACATCCTGGCCTGGAAGCCGGACGTGGTGGTCCTTATCGACTATCCCGGATTCAACTTCCGGATTGCCGAATTCGCCCATAAGGCCGGCTTCAAGGTGTTCTGGTACATCGCCCCGAAGGTGTGGGCCTCGCGTGAAAGCCGGATCAAGAAGCTGAAGGCCTATGTGGACCGGCTCTTCATCGTTTTCCCCTTCGAAATCGACTATTTCAAGCGGAAGGGGGTCGATTTCATTTATAAGGGCAATCCGCTCATCGATGCGGTGGACCGCTCGCCGGCCCTGCAGGAGCCTTGGGAGGCTTTCCTAACCCGGCACGGGCTCCCGAGCAAGCCGTTCGTCGCCCTGCTCGCCGGGTCCCGCAGCGGGGAGATCAAGACGATGATGCCGGTACTCAAGGACTTCGCCGTCCGGCTGCATCAGATGCCGCAATACACTGACTATCAGTTTGTCATCGCTGCGGCGCCTGGACGGACGCCGGCGGACTACGGCACGATTCCGGGCTATGTCCATCTGGTTTCAGGTGACACCTACGGTGTCCTCCGCCACGCACGGGCAGCCGCCATCAATTCCGGCACGGCCTCGCTGGAGGCCGCCCTCATCGGCACGCCCCAGGTCGTGGGGTATAAGATCGCTTGGCTAACCTATTTGGTCGGCCGAATCATCCTCAAGATCAAGTACATCAGCCTCGCGAACCTTGTTATCGACCGCCCCGCCTTCAAGGAACTGCTGCAGAATTACCTGACGGGGGAGAACCTCGTCGTGGAAGTGCAGCGCCTGCTGGAGGATGAGAACTACCGCGCCCGGATGGCCGCCGATTATGCCGAGGTTCGGGAAAAACTGGGTGGAACCGGCGCTTCCGACGCCGTCGCGGAAGCGATGATTGCGGAATTGAAGAAATAATCCGTTCACTTGTGCAAGATTTTTGCAACATAAGGATTTAAAAGGCAGATCATGAAAAAGGACCGTATCATAGGGATGTTGGCCATCGGGCTCCTGGGCCTGCTGGGTTTTTCTTCTTGCAGCCCCCGGCTGCGGCCGCGCCAGGCGGCCGATCCGGTGGATACGCTCAAGGTGCATCTGCCTGACACCATCATTTTCAGGCAGAATCCGGATACGCCCATCAAACTGATGTACGGGGTCCCGCCGGCGCGTTTCGAGAAGATGGAAGCGCCGGAGAAACAGTTAAAAACGGAGTAACGATGAAATCTGCACTGAAAAAAGGATGGAGGTACCTGCTGGGTGGCGTCATGACGCTGCTCGGATTCGGTGGATGCAACAAGGAAGAAATCCTGGACAATGGCGGCGCCATGGTTATGTACGGCCAGCCGACCGCCCTTTATCGGGTGATTGGGACCGTGAAGGACTCCTCGAAGAAGCCGATACAAGGGATCCGGGTCGTCATCGCGCCCAGCAATTATTCCCAGGATAACGATACGCTTTATACGGATGCCTCCGGCCGCTTCGAGAAAGATCAGCTCAAGTACAGCTGGCCGGATGAATTGAAGAACGTCACCGTGCGTTTTGAAGACGTGGACGGCGCCGAGAACGGTTCCTATCAAACGAAGGAATTGAAGCGGTCCGACATTCAGGTAAAGCAGGAGGACAAAGGAAAAGGGTGGTTCCAGGGTCGTTTCAACGTGACGGCCGATGCTGTCCTGGAGAAAAAATAATGGAAGAAAGACTTTCGCTCAGGCGCCGTATCGCGCTGGATATCACGAAGAAGCTGCAGGACGATGAGATTGCATCCCATCCGCTCCGGCAGCTTTTTTGGGAGTGTACCCTCCGCTGCAACCACCATTGCCGCCACTGCGGCAGCGACTGCAAGCAGACGGCCGCGGTCAAGGATATGCCGATGGCAGATTTCGCCAAGGTGCTGGACAGCGTCCGCGCAGCGACGGACTCGCACAAGGTGATGATCAACGTCACCGGCGGTGAGCCGTTGATGCGTCCCGACCTGGAAGCCTGCGGCCGGATGATGTACGAGAAAGAGTTCCCCTGGGGCATGGTCACGAACGGTTGGGGCCTGACGCCGGAGCGCTATCAGCGCCTCCTGCAGAGCGGCCTCCGCGCGATGACCATCAGCCTGGACGGACTGGAAGCGGACCACGACTGGATGCGCGGCGTCCCCGGCTCCTTCAAGCGCGCCTCGGCCGCCATCAAGATGGTCATCGACTCCGGCGAAATCGAGTTCGACGTCGTCACTTGCGTCAACCGGCGGAATTACCCGCATCTGAATGAACTGAAAGAATACCTTATCGGCCTGGGCCTCAAGGAGTGGCGCCTGTTCACCGTATTTCCGGTCGGACGCGCCGCACAGGACCCGGAATTACAGCTTACCGGCGAGGAACTCCGGGGCCTGATGGAATTCATCAAGGCCACCCGGAAAGAGGGCCGCATCATGGCCGAATTCGCGTGCGAAGGCTTCCTGGGCAATTACGAAGGCGATGTCCGGGGCCATTTCTACATGTGCCAGGCCGGCGTCTCCGTGGGCTCCGTCCTCGCCGACGGCTCCATCTCCGCCTGCGCCAGCATCCGTGCGGACTACCACCAGGGCAACATCTATGAGGATGACTTCATGGAGGTCTGGAACACCCGCTTCCAGCCCTATCGTGACCGCTCTTGGATGTACAAGGAAGACTGCGCCGCCTGCCGCTTCTGGAAATACTGCCGCGGCAACGGCATGCACCTCCGGGATGAGAACGGAAAACTGATCCAGTGCCTCTTGAAGAATATGACTATAAAAACGGAGAAATATCGATGAAAGCTGCACTTGGAAAAGGATGGAAATGGCTGCTGGGCATTTTCATGAGCCTGCTGGGATTCAGCGGATGCGGGAAGATCGGTATCTTCCGTGAAGAATATGGTTCTCCCTATGCCAATTTTAAACTGCTCGGCGACGTAAAAGACATGAAAGGGAATCCTATCCGAGGAATCCGTGTCGTGTATGACCGTCTTCCGGAAGATGAAACCTGGGGAAAGGATACCTTGTACACCGACCCGCAGGGACACTTCGAGAAGGACTTGCCCGATTTCATGCGGATGACCGGTACGGTAGTGAGGTTCGACGATGTCGATGGTGAGGCTAACGGATCCTATCGATCCAAAGTCCTTACGGACCAGGAAATAGAGATTGTGCAGACGGAAAAGGGGGATAAGAAATGGTTCGAAGGCGCTTTCACCATCAAGGCCAATGCCGTCCTGGAAGAAGAGAATTAGCGGAAGATACCTTTCGCTATTTTTTTGTATCTTTGCGGCCGCTTTTAAAAGCGGCTGAACCATGAAATCTCTTCGAGAACTCTATAAAATCGGGCGCGGCCCGTCCTCTTCCCATACCATGGGCCCTTACAAGGCGGCCTGCCTGTTTGCAGAACGCCATTCTGACGCAGCCCGGTTCGAAACGACCCTGTTCGGCTCCCTGGCCGCGACCGGAAAAGGCCATATGACGGATGTCGCGGTTGTTGACGCCCTGAAACCGATTGCGCCGGTCTCGATCCTGTGGCGGCCGGATATCGTCCCGGAATACCATACCAACTGCATGTCGTTCAAGGCCTTCGATGCGGAGGACCGTCTGATTGAGGAATGGACGGTGTACAGTATCGGCGGTGGTGCGCTCTCCGAGGGACCGGGGCGGGAAATGTCGGTCTCAGGCGATGTCTACGCCATGAACACCCTCTCGGAGATTACGGAATGGTGCGACGCTTCCGGCCGGAGCCTGTGGGAGTATGTCGATATGAACGAGGGTCCGGAAATCTGGGACTACCTCCAGGAAGTCTGGGAGGCGATGAAGGCCTCCGTGGAGCGCGGCCTGGATACGGACGGGCGGCTGCCCGGTCCGCTGAACCTTGCGCGCAAGGCCTCCACATATCATGTCAAAGCCATGGGGTATCAGCCGAACCTTCGTTCCCGCGGCCTGGTTTTCGCCTATGCGCTGGCTGTCAGCGAGGAAAACGCTGCCGGCGGCACCATCGTCACAGCGCCGACCTGCGGCTCCTGCGGGGTCATGCCGGGTGTCCTATACCACCTGGCCAAAGGCCATTCCTTCAGCGACAAGAAGATCTGCCACGCGCTGGCCACGGCCGGCATCGTCGGCAATGTCGTCAAGCAGAACGCCTCCATCTCCGGGGCGGAAGTCGGTTGCCAGGGAGAGGTGGGCGTGGCCTGTGCCATGGCTTCCGCGGCGGCCTGCATGCTTTTCGGCGGCAGTCCGTCCCAGATTGAATATGCGGCCGAAATGGGCCTGGAGCATCATCTGGGCATGACCTGCGACCCGGTCTGCGGCCTGGTGCAGATCCCTTGCATCGAGCGTAACGCCTTCGCGGCCACCCGTGCATTGGACGCCGATATCTACGCCACCTTCTCCGATGGCAAGCACCGCATTTCCTTCGACCACGTCGTGGAAGTGATGAAGCAGACCGGCAAGGACCTCCCGTCCCTGTACAAGGAAACCGCCGCCGGCGGCCTTGCGCTGAACTATTCCAAGAAAATGAACAAATGAAAAAAGCCCGCTGGCGGGCTTTTTCCTTTAGTACTCGTAACCGAAGTAGTAATCCTTCTTCATCGTCGGGACGCCGTCGCGCATCCAGGCAGGTTCGGGGGCGCCCTTCAGGTAGTGGTCGAAGAACTGCTGGAGCCGGATGGTCAGGTCCTTGCGGTTGCGACGCTCACGGAGGTTGTGGGCCTCGTTGTTGTATTCCAGCAGCCAGGCGGGCTTGCCCAGGCGGCGCAGGCCCATGAACATCTCGATGCCCTGGTACCACGGCACGGCGCCGTCGTTGTCATTGTGCATGATCAAAACCGGCGTCTGGACGTTCGGGAGCCGGAAGAGGGCGGAGTTCTCCAGATAGAGTTCCAGGCCGTTCCAGAGGTCCCGGCCGATGCGGGACTGCGTCTGCTCGTACTGGAACTGGCGGCTCATGCCGGATTCCCAGCGGATGCCGCCGTAGGCCGATGTCATGTTGGACACCGGCGCCCCGGCGCCCGCCGCCTTGAACATGTTCGTCCGGGTGATGAGCCAGGCGACCTGGTAGCCGCCCCAGCTCTGGCCCTGGATGGCCATGTTGTCCTTGTCCACCCACGGGAACTTCGTCAGCGACTCCGCGCCGCTCACGATGCAGTTGTAGGCCGACTGGCCCGGCATGCCGGGCGTATAGACGATATCCGGGACAAAAACGATGTAACCCCTGGACGCATAGAAGATCAGGTTCACCGTGGACCAGCTGGGCTGCACGATGATGTTCTTGTACAGGTTCTCGGAATAGGTCTCGTAGAAATAGATCATCACGGGGTACTTCTTGGCGGGATCGAAGTCTTCCGGCTTGTACAGGAGACCGTCCAGCGCCCGGCCGTCGAACGCCGTCCAGTGATAGAGCTCGACGGTTCCCCAGTTGTAGTCCTTCTGCTGCGGGTTGATGGCGGTGAGCTTCTCCGTCGACTTGCCGAAGTCCGTCACGTACAGGTCCATCTGCTCCTGGAGATTTCCCTTCTGGTAGGCGAACACCGGCGCATTCTTCGCTTTCCGGAGCCCGTCCCAGGTATACCCGCCGAAGGCCAGCAGCTTGAAGGAATCGGCCTTGTCCGCAAAATGGATGGAGGCGAGCCCGTTCTCCTTGGTCGTTTCGTCAAATACGCTCAGGAACACCTGCTCCCGGGTTCCGACGCCGGGGTCGTCCTCCGCATCCTTGGTTCTCAGGTAGCGGTAGGTCCGTTTCTGCTCCCGGCCGCGGGTGATGCGGGAGGCGGACCCGTCGGAAATCCGGACCCGCCAGAGGTCGTACCGGTCGTTCAGGACGACCTCCGCGTCCTCCGCCGCCCAGAAGGCGAGGCCATAGGATCCCGGCATCATAGGATGGTCGTCCTTCTCGTCCCAGAAGTTCGTGTCGATCCCGCCGGTCAGGTTCCGGACCTGCTCCGCTGCGACATCATAGACAAACCACGCGCGCTCGTTCAAATCCCACCAGATGGCATATCTTCCCTTGGGGGAGAGCTGTACCGATTCGTAGGCGCCACGGGTGATTTCCTGCCGGCGGCCGGAGCCGGGAAAGATGAGGGTAAGGACGGATTCTCCCTGCGTATTCCATTGTTCTTCAACGGTGTTGACCGGACTTACCTCAAGAATTACATCCGCATCATAGTTGTCGGTAAAAATCAGCCGGTCCGCCTTGTTGGTATTGAAGGGGATGAGGCCTTCGTCCTGGTACAGGCAAGGGAAAGTGCGCTGCTTGTCGCGGGCCAGGTTCGCCTTCATCCTAGGCGGAATCTCGTCGGCATCCCAAGTCCAGATGTCCAGGCCCGCTGTCTCGAAGGAGACGAGGTTGGTGTCCTTGACGGGAACGTATTCCTGGATGCCCGCGTAGATGGACCCGAGCCGCTTGCTGAAGCGGTAGGAGCTGTTTTCCGTCAGGCCCCAGTTCTCGGGCATGTTGCGGCGCTGGTCGGCGGCCACGAGCTCCCGCGCCTCGTCCCGGACGATGTCGTACAGCCAAAGCGCAGCGTGCTTGCTGCCGGTGGAAGCCGTGTCCTTCGCCTGCAGATAGAGGGCTTCCGTGCCTTCCTCGTTAAAGACAGGCACTGCGTGGAAGGTGGCGGTGTCCGTGAACATCCGCGCCTTGCCATCGGCATAGAAACCGACGACCGAGTGCTTCTTGTCCGTCTTCTGGATCAGGCCCAACGTGCGGCCGTCCTTGGAGAAGGCGAACTTGTCGATACGGCGAAGTGTGTCCAGGTTCCCGTCTGCAAAGCGATAGACGGCGACCGTCGTTCCCTTGTCCTTGTCGGCTTTCTTCACGAAGGAAGTGTCGACGGTGGAAAAGGCGAACTGTTTCGTGCCGTGCAGACCCATTTGGAAGGACTTGACATTCGGGAACTTACGGACGATGGTCGCGGATGTCAGGTCGATGACCGCCAGCGTGTCCTGAGGCAGCTTGTCACCGGTCAGTTTCTTGATCTTCGCCCGGCGGGTTTTCTGGAACTCCGGCTTGATCAGGCATACGGCGTAGCGGTCATCGTCCGTGAGCCGGATCTGGTAGCCGCGGGGAATTTCCAGGGTGCGGGCTCCCTTTTTTCCGGAAATGCGGATGAACAGCGTTCCGTCTCCTTCCTGCGGGTTGACCGCATAGGAGACGACCTTCCCGGAAGGGGAGAGGACGGTTCCGCTGACGGCCTGCCAGCTGTCGTAGACGTCGTGGTCGAGGGGTTTCTTCTGGGCTGCCAGCGCGAGCGGCAGGGCCAGAAGCGCGGTGATAAGTAAAATTCGTTTCATATCAGGGTTGTTGTTTGATGACGGAAAGGTCGACATAGCCCCCGTTGGCACCGTACACGACGGCTTCTTCGGTGAACTGCCACATGGTCCAATCGGCAAAACGGGGTTCTTTCTTGTTATAGCGGGCGATCCACATGGGATAGTGCGCGGTAATGTCGGGGGAGAGGATGTCGCGGGCGAAGGAATCGGAGGTATAGACGATGGGTTTCCGTCCATAATGCTTTTCCACGGCCTGCAGCCAGGCGAGCGCCTTCCGGTTCAGCTCCTCCTTGGAACAGCCTGCGTGCATGGTTTCTATGTCCAGGACGGGCGGGAGGTCCTTGTGGCGGAGCTTGACGGTCGCAATGAAGCGGTCGGCCTGCTTCTGCGGATCCTTGGAGGAGCGGAAGAAGTGGTAGGCACCGCGGGTGTATTCCCGTTTCCCGGCTTCGGTCCAGTATTCCTCGAACCGCTTGTCCACCATCCGTTCGCCTTCGGTCGCCTTGATGATGACGGTCGATACGGGGTAGATGTTCCTTGCATGGAGGAGGTCCTTGGTGGTATGGCCTGCCCGGTCCACGACGACTTTGAGGGAGTCCCAGACAATGCGGTCGTTGTGGTGGGAAAGGTCCACGCAGAACTGGCGGGCCCCCTCGGGGATCCGGGCGCCGGTCGATGCGAACCGGCCTTCGCGGAGGTAGGGGTAAAGGATACCCGCTGCAACCAGCAGCAGTCCGGCGGCGACGAGCCACGGACTGACCTTCCACTTGCGCGTTTTCTTCCGCTTTTGGGGGGCTTTTTTCCCTTTTTTAGGGGTTAACTTTTTTGTTACCACCTATAACAAAATAGTTTTATAACCTAATTGATAATAAATTACACGAATATTGCGCTTTTCTTGCATCGGGACGTCGTTTCTGTCAGGAAAATGCGTAACTTTGCATCAATCAGATACAAATATACAAACAATAAACGGAATTATGGAACTGAAAGGAACAAAGACCGAGGCCAATCTCAAGACCGCCTTCGCCGGTGAGTCCCAGGCCCACACCAAGTATCTCTATTATGCCGGAAAGGCCCGCAAGGACGGCTATGTCCAGATTGCGAACCTCTTCGAGGAAACCGCCAAGAACGAGAAGGAACATGCCAAGATCTGGTTCAAGTACCTGCATGGCGGCGAGGTGCCTGCGACGGAAGTGAACCTCGCGGACGCCGCCGACGGCGAGAACTTCGAATGGACGGACATGTACGCCACCTTCGCCGAGGAGGCCAAGGCGGAGGGATTCAACGACATCGCTTTCCTTTTCGCGAAGGTCGGAGCCATCGAGAAGACGCACGAAGAGCGTTACCGCAAGCTCCTCGGCAACATCCAGGACGGCATCGTGTTCTCCCGCGAGGAGGATATGATCTGGGAATGCTCCAACTGCGGCCACATCGTGGTCGGCAAGAAGGCGCCGGAGCTGTGCCCGGTGTGCAAGCACCCGAAGAGCTACTTCATGCTTCGCGCCGAAAACTATTGATCAGCGCGACGAAGAGGTTCTCGATGATATAGACCGAGAACACCGCCAGGACGGCCAGGCTCCAGGGCTGCTTGAGCAGCACCACGGCGAGCACGCCGGCCACAGCGAGGATAAGAAAGGCTATACGCTTCGTGTCCAGAAGCTTATGGCCTTTCTTGATTTTCATCCCGAACATCGGGATTTCACTCACCAGGAGGAGGCCCAGGACGATGGCGATGGCATCCAGGATCCAGACCTCGACACCGGCCGGGATACCGCCCGCCACGTACAGGAAAGTGGCCAGCGAGCCGCAGACCATCGCGCAGGAAGGCGTGGGCAGGCCGAGGAAATCCAGCGTCTGGCGGTCGTCCACATTGAACTTCGCCAGGCGGACGGCGGACATCACCGCGACGAACAGCGGGATGTACCGGAGGATGGCCGGCGCATCCGCCGGAATGACTTTGTACAGCATCAAGGACGGCAGGACACCGAAGCTGACGAGGTCCGCCAGGGAGTCCAATTCTCCGCCGATGGGAGAATACGCGCCAAGGAGCCGGGCGGCGAGGCCGTCGCAAAAGTCGAAGACCGCCGCCAGGACCATCAGCGGGAGGGCCCACTCGAGGTGTCCCTCCAAAGTGAAGATCACTCCCATGACCCCCGAGAGGAGGTTCATGGAAGTGATCGTGTTGGGAATGTGCTTGTAAAGCGCCATTTACTTGATACCGAGCTTCTTGGCGATGTCCTTCGGGAGGGCCTTCTTGTTGACGACGAAGTTCAGGGTCTTTCCCTTGACGAAGTTCTCGGACATGTACCAAGTGCCGTCATAGGCGCCGGTCACGCCCCAGGAGTTCTTGATCAGGTAGTACTTGGTGCCGTTCTGGTCCTTGGCGATGCCATAGAGATGCATGCCGTGGTCGTCGGTGGAGGTCTTCTCGTCGAACCACTGCTGGCGGTTCTCCTGGGTCACCTCGATTTCCTTGGGGAGTTCCTTCTTGGGCTGCGGGGCGGCCTGCTGCTGGGCGGCGGGACCGACCCAGCGCTCCTGGTCGGAGCCGGTGGGCTTGACACTCGTGTCCACGAGGATGGCGAGGCCGTCGCGGGTGAATCCGGATTCGGAGACGTCACCGCCCCATGCCACGGTGTAACCGTTGTTGATGGCATTGTCGATGACGGCCATGAACTCGTCGAGCGGCAGGTTGTAGCAGAGACCCCAGCGCCAGTTGTCTTCCACTTCGATGGCGAACTGGGAATAGAAGGGATGGTGCGTGAAGGAGGAGATGTTCACGTAGTCGTCCGGGTTGATGCCCAGGGCGTCGCGGTAGCTCTGCGGGGTGTAGGTGACACCGTTCTCCACGAAGGTCTCGGGAACCTCGCCCAGGTAGGCGTCCAGGATCCCGTCGAAGCCCTTGGTCCACACGGGAGTGAGCTTGCGGTTCGGGTTCTTCACCACGGCCTGCACATAGCCCTTGAGGACGGCGTCCAGTTCGCCCTGAGCCGGGAGCTCGGTGCCGTAGTGCATGCCGGTGTAGTCCTTCTGCGGCATGATGCCGTAGTCGCGGATGACCTCGAGCACATCACCGAAGCCGGAGCCCTGGGCCATGTTCAGGAAACCGTTCAAGCGGACATACTTGAGGGCCCTGTCATGATAGGAATGACGGACGACGAACATCTCGGACAGGTCCGGATAGGCATCGGCCTTGAGGTTCTTGGCCTTGATGATTTCGGATTCGAGGAAGGAGATGGCGGAGAAGCACCAGCAGGTGCCGCTGTTGGCCTGGTTCTTCATCGAGGTGATCGGAAGCTCCTTGACGGTGGTGAACTGGTAGTCACTGGCCCGGACGGGAGAGGGGGCAGCCTGGCGCTGCGCGGCGGCGGTCAGCGCGATGAGAGCCGCTGCCAAGAGAACGAAAGTTTTTTTCATATCGGTGTGATGTAGTTTAGTTTCTCTAACTGACAAATTTAAGAATTTCATCGTATTTTTGCAAGGTGAAGACCATTTTATATATCCACGGCATGGGCGGGGGCGGCGACAGCCGGATTCCGCGGCTTCTGAGGGAGCGGTTCGAAGGAACGGACCTCCGCTGCATCGTCCGGACCTATGACTTCGACCCGGAAACCGGTCATGCGCAGATTGCCTCCTGGGTGGAGGAACTTCGTCCCGATCTGGTCATCGGGGAATCCCTAGGGGCTATCCAGGCCCTGCGCGTGCGGGGAATTCCGCATTTGTTCGTCTCCCCGTCGCTCGGGGCGCCTGATTTCCTGGTCCGGCTGGCCTGGGTCTGTAAAGTCCCCGGAGGAAAGGCCCTCCTGCACCGGATCTGGCGGGTCAAGGAAGGGGACCGGCAGCCGCTCCGATTCGAGTATGACATCCTGAAGAAGTATGCCCCGCATTGGGCCGATGCGAAGAAGGCCGCCGCGGAAGGCGGGTATTACTATGCCTTCTTCGGTACGAAGGACCACTACCGGAAATCCGGTGTCGTGAAGATTTCTCTTTGGGAGGAAATGTTCGGGAAAACCTATACGGTCTACGAGGGAACGCACTTCATGGAAGAGGAGTATGTGTATGCGCTCCTAATTCCGAAAATTTACGAGGTCCTGGACGGCACGGCGAATGTTCTCCCGGGCGAATGACTTGTCCAAATAATTGTCATTGAAGGATTCTTCAGGGGTTACTTGAATGACCGCATCAAATCCTGCCTCCCGCAGTGCATCGCGGCCCTCGACCTTTCCGGCGAGGAGGATGACGGGGATTCCTGGCACATATCGGCGCGTTGCCTGCAACACGCCGAAGGGAACTTTTCCGGTCAAAGTCTGCCGGTCAGCCTTGCCTTCGCCCGTGATGACAAGATCGCATTTCCGCACCCGATCCGCGAAATGGACGGCCTCCAGGACAGCCTCGATGCCGGCATGCATTTCCGCGCCCAGGCAGAGCGCGAGCGCAGCGCCGATACCGCCGGCTGCACCGGCGCCGGGCAACTGGTCCGGGTCGATTCCGTATTGCGCTTTCCAGGCTTCCGCCTGTCGGCGGAACCGCCTTTCCAGTTCGGCGACGCCTTGCTCGTCCGCCCCTTTCTGTGGACCGAATACGGCGGGCGCTCCGGCAGGGCCTGTGAGCGGGACATCCGCGTCATAGAAGGCATGGATACGAAGGCCGTCGGGAAGGGGAGCGAGGGCTTGGAGAAGACCGTCGCCGCAGTCCATGACCGCCGTCCCGCCAAGGCCAATCCAGATTTCTTCGACACCTTGTTGGACAGCATCTTGTATCAGTTCACCTGTACCGGTAGATGAAGCGGAGAGCGGGTCCAGTTCTTCGGGTTTCAGAAGGGTGATTCCACTGGCTGCGGCCGTCTCGATGACGGCGGTGCGGCCCTTTTCCAGAAGGGCGTACCGAGCCTTGACCTGCCGACCCAGCGGGTCGTGCACGAGCACCGTTCGGAAGGTTCCGCCCAGACACCCGACGAGGCACTCAGCGAATCCTTCGCCGCCGTCGGACAGCGGCATCCGGCAGACGTCGCATCCCGCCATTGCGGCGGCCACGGCGTCCACCGCCTCAGGGGCTGTCAGGCAGCCCTTGAATGAATCCAAGGCGAGGAGCGGGGTCATCTTTGCAAATATACGGATATTTCCGTATTTTTGCAGCGTCTATGATCCGTATGAAGCATATCCTGACCGTCCTCGCCCTCCTGGTGGCGTTCGCTTCCTGCAACGAGCGTCCGGCCGTGGTCCGGGACACGATTCCTTACGTCAAGCAGCTTGCCGCTGATACGACCGGCTCTTTCCGGCTCGTCCACACATACCGTACTGCAGGGACCAAAGGGTCCATCGCCGTCATCGGCGAGCCCGAGGCCGCTGCCCAGCTTGCTTCCGTCCTCCTGTCGGCGGACTTGGTTGACAATATCGACGGACGTATTGCACCGGACCGCCTGCCGGACTTCGCCGGCGAAACCTTCGACATCCTGATGGACCTGTACAACGCGCCGTATATCCGTCTGGCGGCCTCCAGCCCGGACAGCCTCCGGGAAGTGGCCGTCCGGAACGCCGTCATCGCCGTGGACTCCGTAGCCTTTTCCAATGCGTCTGACCCGCGCTCCCGCCTGTCCAAGACCCGCGCCAAGGTGTTCGTCCTCGCGAATTCCCTCCTGTCGGAATATGGAAAGTTCGACGTGGATACCCTCTTCAAGATGGCCGGCCGCGAGGCGATTATCCTGACGCCCGTGGAAGCGATGCTCCTGGAAGCCAGGAGGTCCGGCTGCAAGAGCGTGGCCGTCTGGGCCCCCGCCGAGGCTCGTTCCGCCTATGAGAATGCGGCGAAGAGACTGACTCCCCAGATGGATGTGACCGTGGTCTCGACCACGGGAAACGGGATCCTGCGTCCCGCTTTCCGGGACATGCTGGGCATTTACCGGTCCTTGAAGCCGAATGGCAGCCTGGATGCCGTCCTCCTGGACAGTTTCACGGCTTCCCTGGATGAGCTGAATGCCGAGAAGGAGCACATCCATCGCCAGATCACCGAGCAGGACATGGCTTTCGACCGCATCCTGACCCCGCATTTCCGTTTCATCGAGCCGACCGCCGCACTGACGGGCGCCCTGTACCGCCTGCTACGGGAAAAGAACCTGTTCACACACGACATCGCCTATCCGGCTGTCCGCTACTACCAGACGGAGGAGAACCTGGACGGCGAATTCGTGCCGGTCGAGGTCAGCGCCGCCTACCTCTCTTCCCAAACGAAGCCTGAACCCGCTTATGTTCCAGATATCGATTAGTCCGGAAGAGATCGGCCGCCTGGAACTGGCGTCCTTCCCCGGGGAGATCCATGTCATCGACTCGCTCGGAGAGGAGTTCGGGAAGGCCGTCAGCTATCTCAAACACCAGAAAGTCATCGGGTTCGACACCGAAACCCGTCCCACCTTCTCCCCGGACCAGCGGTCCAATGGAACCGCCCTCCTGCAGCTCTCCGGAGCCGAAAAGGCCTATCTGTTCCGCATCAAGCTCATGGGCGGCATCCCGCGCCGGCTGTGCGCCATCCTGGCCAATCCCGCCATCCTCAAGGTGGGCGCCGCCATCCACGACGACGTCCACGGCCTCCAGAAATTCGCCGGCTTCCAGCCGCAGAACTTCGTGGACCTGCAGAAGATCGTCTGGGAATACGGCATCCGGGACAAGTCGGTCAAGAAGATGGCCGCCATCATCCTGGGCTTCAAGATCTCGAAGGCCCAGCAGCTTTCCAACTGGGAAGCCGAGAAGCTTTCCGAGTCCCAGCAGCGGTATGCGGCGACCGACGCCTGGGTGTGCCGGGAGATGTATCTCCGTCTGATGCAGTCCGAAAAAACGCCCCTTACCCCCCAACAGCTCCATCCGGAGCTCTATCCCGAACAAGCCTGATGGAAAAAGTCTATCTCCGTCCCCGCCGCGAGGATTCCATCCTCCGGTTCCATCCCTGGGTCTTTTCCGGAGCCATCGCCCAGATTACGGGCGATCCCGCCGAAGGGGACCTTGTGGCGGTCTATTCCTCCGACGGTCAGTATCTGGCCACGGGCCATTACCAGATCGGCTCCATCGCCGTCCGGATCCTCAGTTTCGACGAGGACCCCACGGCGCCGGATTTCTGGGAAAGAATGGTGCGCAGGGCCTTCCAGGCCCGCTTGGCCTGCGGCCTGCACGGGTCCGAATCGACCACCTGCTACCGGCTTGTCCACGGCGAAGGCGACGGCCTTCCCGGGCTGATCATCGACTACTATGACGGCGTGTGCGTCCTCCAGGCCCATTCCGTGGGCATGTTCAAGGCCAAGAACGCCATTTGCGAAGCCCTCAAGGCCGTTTACGGCGAAGCGTTGAAGGCCGTCTACGACAAGAGTTCCGGCACCGCGCCCTTCAAGGCGGGGCTCGACCTTGTCGACGGATACCTGTACCAGGCTCCCGGCTTCGACTCGGACGAGTGTGTCGTCCTGGAGAACGGGAACAAGTTCCATGTCAATTGGAACGAGGGCCAGAAGACGGGCTTCTTCCTGGACCAGCGCGAGAACCGCGCCGCCGTGGGAAGGCTTGCCCGGGGACGGAAAGTCCTGAACCTGTTCTGCTATACGGGCGGCTTCTCCATCTACGCACTGAACGGGGGAGCGGTCCATGTGGATTCCGTGGACAGTTCCCGAAAGGCGATGGACATGGTCGACCGGAATGTGGCCCTGAACGGTTTTACGACGGAGCAGCATACCTCTTATTGCGCCGATGCCATCGAATTCCTCCGCGACGTCCCCGAAGGGAAGTATGACCTCATGATTGTCGATCCGCCGGCTTTTGCCAAGCATCGCGGGGCGCTGAAGAACGCTCTCCGGGCATACCAGCGCCTGAACGCGGCCGCCATCGCGAAGGTCGCTCCGGGCGGCTTCGTGTTCACGTTCAGCTGTTCGCAAGTCGTGGACAAGGAGGCTTTCGCTCTCGCGGTCTTCTCCGCCGCCGCCCAGACCGGCCGCAGTGTCCGCATCCTCGACCGCCTCAACCAGCCTGCCGACCACGCCGTGAACATCTACCATCCGGAAGGGGAGTACCTGAAGGGTCTCCTGCTGTACGTGGAATAATTTTGCAAATCCAAAAAAACTGCATATATTTGCAATCCCAATGGTGCTATGGCCGAGCGGTTAGGCACAGGTCTGCAAAACCTGCTACAGCGGTTCGATTCCGCTTGGCACCTCCAGAGTCCCCTGCACAGGTGGACTCTTTTTTATTGTTGGACACAAACGCGATGAAAAGAATCCTTACCGCTTTATCAGCCTGCCTGATTTTCTTTGCCTGCAATCCGTCCCAGGAGAAGGAAGATAGTGCGATGGCTGCCATCGGCCGCTATATGACTGAAATCGGCGCCAACTATACCCCCGGCGAGCACTGCATCCCGTATTGCCTGGTTTCCGGCACCGACGAGGAGAACCCCGAAGATATCCGGATCTGGGGTGATTTCTGGGTCGAGAACTACAACCAGGCGGGGGATACCCTCAAATCCGTCTCCGGCGGCAACCATCCCGGCTGCATGCATGTGAAGAAGACGGACAATGGTTTCGAGGTGACGCAGTTCGACGCCGTCGGCGACGGTTCCGACTTCAATCCCACCGCCAAGGCCATCTTCGGGGACCGCTACGATGCTTTCATGGCCCTCTATTCCGACGACAACGCCAAGAAAGCCGCCCGCGCGAAGTCCATCCTCGACTATGCTGAGTCTAACGGCCTGGACATCTCCTGCTACCAGGACTTCGGCTGGCCCGCGGTCAGCATCAAGTAAGGGAGCGTCCATATTACAAAAAAACCTCCCCCGGAGGGGAGGCCGCCTGGGCAGTCGGCACTCGGTAGTGATAAGTACGCCTTAAACTGTACGCCTGTGCGTGGTGCTGAGCCGGACAATACCGAACAATGGAATGGCTCCGTTTCCCGATCACCTAAGTGACAGATGGACGTTTTAACCTCCCGTCCGGAGGTGTGCCCGCCCTGCCTCGGCGAAGCTACTTGAGGTCGGTCGTCCAGTTTGCCTGCTGGAGCTTGGAATCCAGGACCCGCAGGTCCCGGGACAAGTAATCGACCTTCTTCTGGAGGGCGTTCACGTCGATGGTGCGGACGAACTTGATCTCGTTGCGGGAATACCGGTCATTCCGGACGTTGGTGGCGTCCAGGGTGGCGCGGAGGGCGGCGAGATGCATGGACAGGACGTCCTTCTCGGCGATGATCTCCGTCAGCGTCTTCCCCTCCCAGACCGTCTCCTGGTTGGTCCGGTTGATGCACACGATCAGGTCTTTCAATTGCTTCAGGGCGGCTTCCAGTTCCCTGAACAGGTCTTCCGGTTTCTCCGCCGGCTGGTCGCCCTCCTGGACCTTGACGTTGTTGGAGAGACGCTCCCGGAGTTGGGCGATCCGCCGCTGCAGGTCCGCCCGCTGGTTCAATGCTTCTGCTAATTTCATATCCCTTTAATTTGATTCTTTCCAAGTCATCTTGATGTGCGGGATGCTGTCGAGGATGAAAGGCTCGGAGGACTGGCGGAAACCGACCTGTTCGTAGAAGCCTTTCGCGTATTCCTGGGCCTCAATGTCGATGACCGTTGCACCGAAGTATTCCCGGGCCGCGGCGATGCCTTCCCGCATGATTTGCTTGCCATAGCCCTTGCCTCGTTCGGTTGTGATGACACGCCCGATGGAAACCTCTTTCATATGCGTCCCGGCAGGGCAGACCCGACACAGGGCGACGACCTGGCCGCCTTCCGTGAGCCACAGGTGGATGGACGCCTGGTCATCCCCGTCCATGTCCTGGTAGACGCAGTCCTGCTCGACGACGAAAACCTCGCTGCGGACCCGCAGGAGTTCGTAGAGTTCGTCCACCGTCAGTTCGGGAAACGTTTTCTTATGGAGTACGACAGCCACAACCTCAAAGATAAGGATTAATTCTTTTTTTTCGTACCTTTGTCGCCATTATGCCCTGGAAAAGGCACATATTTGCCGCCCGTCTGCTGTCGGTCATCCTGCCGATGGTGTTCCTCTCCTTTCCGGAAGCGGGGGCGCAAGAAATCCATCCGGACTCCACGGATGTGTTTTACAAGCACCTGGAGCTCGAGGAAACCGTGGTCACGGGCCTGGCCGGTGACACGAAGATGAAAGAGATGCCGGCCCCGGTCTCGGTGGTCCGCCCGGCCGACCTGGCCGCCCGTGCCGGCGGTAACATCATCAGCGCCATCGCCGCGGAGCCCGGCGTGAGCGAGATCACCACCGGCGGGGGCATCTCCAAGCCCGTCATCCGCGGCATGGGCTTCAACCGCGTCGTCGTCGTCAGCGACGGCCTCCGTCAGGAGGGGCAGCAGTGGGGGGACGAGCACGGCATCGAAGTGGACGGTGCCGGGGTCCACTCCGTCGAAATCCTCAAGGGACCCGCGTCCCTGATGTATGGCTCGGACGCCCTGGCCGGCATCCTCATCTTCCATCCGGAACCCGTCAGGGCTCCCGGGGAAATCGGCGGCACCCTCTCTTCCGAATATCAGACGAACAACGGCCTCGCGACCTATTCCCTGGCCGCGGACGGCAACCTGGGCGGCTGGATCTGGAACGGCCGGTTCTCGGACAAGTATGTCCATGCCTACCGGAATGCCGCCAACGGGCCGGTGGCCAACTCCGGCTACCGGCAGCGGGCCGCCTCGGCCATGCTGGGCCGGAATGCCTCCTGGGGCTATTCGCGGCTCCGTTTCAGCTATTTCCACCTGACCCCGGGCATGATCGAAGGGGAGGGGGAGAATTTTGGCTACACACCCGTCTTGCCGTTCCAGCAAGTACGGCACTATAAAGTCGTTTCGGACAATACGTTCCATGCCGGTTCCGGGAACGTGAAACTCCTCCTCGGCTGGCAGCAGAACCGCCGGCAGGAATTTGAGGAGTCTCCTGACGAACCGGGTCTGGACTTCCGCCTCAATACGTTGAATTACGACCTCCGTTGGCAGGGAACAGTCGGCGGAGACTGGAAGACAGCCTTCGGGGTGGCCGGCATGGCCCAGAAGAGCGACAACCTGGGGGACGAGTACCTGATTCCGTCCTATGGCCTTCTGGATGCCGGTCTCTTCGCGACGACCTCCAAGCCCCTCGGCGCATGGACGCTTTCGGGGGGTGTCCGGGCCGATGTCCGCTGGCTGCGGAGCGATGCGCTGGCAGGCCGTTTCGAGGCCTTCAACCGGCATTTCCCGGGCGTCAGCGCGAGCCTGGGCGCCGTCCGGCCCCTGGGTGGGCACTTCACGTTCCGCGCCAACCTGGCCCGCGGTTTCCGGTCCCCGAATCTGGCCGAACTGGGCTCCAACGGCGAGCACGAAGGAACCTTCCGTTATGAGGTGGGAAACAAGGACCTGAAGCCCGAATACAGCCTGCAGGGAGACCTCGGCCTGGATTTCAATGCCAAGCACGTGTCGGTCCAGGCGGCCCTGTTCGCGAGCCGCATCGGCAACTATATCTTTTCCGCCAGGAACGGCGCCCTCTCCGACGAAGGACTGCCGGTGTATGTGTTCCAGAGCGGTCTCGCGCATCTGCACGGGGGAGAAATCGGCTTCGACGTGCATCCCATCCACTCCCTGCACTTGAGCAGCGCCTTTTCCTGCGTATTCGCCCGCGAGGCAGGCGGGGACAATCTGCCGCTGATTCCTGCGCCGCGCCTTTTCTCGGAAATCAAATGGGAGATCTCGCACGACGGCCAGCTTTTCAACAACTCCTTCCTCTCCCTGAATGTGGACTGGACCCTGCGCCAGGACCGTTTCTACGGGAAAGATGCGACGGAGACAGCGACTCCGGGGTATGTCCTCCTCGGCGCGTCGGCCGGAACGGACGTGGTAATCCGGGGGAAGAAACGGCTGTCCCTGTACCTGATCGGCACCAATCTGACCGACGCCGTTTATGTGCCGCATCTGAGCCGGCTCAAGGACATCGGCATCTACAACATGGGGCGGAACGTCGCCCTCAAGCTGGAAATCCCGTTCTGATTCAGCAGGGCAGCTTGCAGGAAACCCCGACGATCAGCCACAGGCCCGGCTGGGGGATGTCCCCGAAATCGTACCAGGTCCGGTTCAGCAGGTTGTTGGCCCGGAGATAGAGGTTCAGCCGCGGGAAATCGTAGCTGACTTTGGCATCCAGGAGGGAATAGGGCTTCAGGAGATCCGAGCCGGTGTTCCGGTCCACATAGCGCCAGGAAAGGTCCAGGGCCAGCTTGTCCCAGAAGCGGAAATCTGCCTGCGCGACCACCTTGTGCCGGATGTACTCCAGGGAATAGATGGAGCGGAGGTTCGCTTCCAGCGCCTTGTCCTGGGACTGGTGACTGTAGCCGAGGCTCAGGGAACGGAAAAAGAAACCGGGCCTCCCCAACATGTCCGGCAAGGACATCCGGAGCGATACTTCCTGCCCGAGCGTGTTCAGCCGCGTATGGTTCACGGACATCCAGGGAGCGTCTTCACCGGCGGAAGTGTCCATGATCCAGTCGATCAAGTCATAACCCCGGTTGTAGTACACGGTGGCGGTGGCCCGGACGCCCCGGCCGAGGAATTTCAGGCCACCCTCCAGGGCGCGCAGTTTCTCGGCCTTCAGGTTCGGGTCCGCCAGGTGACCGCCCACGGAATAGTACAGCTCCGTAAAGGTCGGCATCCGGTAGGACGTATTGTAGGAGGCATAGAGCCGCACGGCATCGGTAATCCGGAAATTGGCGTCGATGCCCGGGAAGAGGCGGACTCCTTCCTTGTTTCCCGTGTTATAGACCATCGTAAGACCGGCCGATGCGGACAGCCGCCCCAGGACGACATGATGTTCCAGGAACAGGTTGAAAGCCGTCCGGTCCAGGCCGCAGGCATAGACCCCCCGGGGCTCGGCCAGTTTCTCGCCGAGGTTCGTGCTGATGATCCGCTCGTGCCGGGCCTCGGCGCCGAAAGCCGTCTGTCCCAGGCGGCTCTCGGCCCGGAAGTTCAGGTTTGCGCCGAAGACGTCGGTCTTGTGGAAGTTGAACGGATACTTGTCCGGGGCGCCGCGGAACAGCTCGAAACGGTCTTCCCCATGGTTCCAGTACAGGGCCGGGGTGAAATGCAGGGCGCCTTTCCCTTCCGACTTGACGGAAGCGAAGGTCTTCAGCGTGTGTTCGAACTGGTCGTCGAACTTGGCGCTGTAGAAGGTGCTGGAGCCGAAATCCTTGTTGCTGACGCCGGCCTGCCAGCTGAGGTCTCGGCGCCCGAAGTCATGCACGCCGTGCCAGAAAGCCTTGACGGCGCTGAAGTCGCTGTTCAATCCGCCGGCAGCGTTCCGGCTGTAGCCGTCACTGCGCTGATACCCGGCCGAAATGCCGTTGAAACCGCCCCGGTGCTTGATTTCGGCCGATGCGGTGGCCCCCAGGGACCGGAAAGAACCGCCTTCCACGCTGGCGGTCACGGCATTCTCCGGGGTCTTGCGTGTGACGATGTTGACGGAACCTAGCAGGGAAGAGGTGCCATAGACCCGAGCGGCGGGTCCTTCCAGGACCTCGATGCGCTCAATGTCGCAGAGGTTCACCGGAAAGTCGAAGGAGTTGTGCCCCGTCTGCGGATCGGTGATATTGATCCCGTCCAGCAGGACGGCGACCTGGTTGTAGGTGCCGCCGCGGATGCTGATGTCCGTCTGCATGCCCATGGCGCCGCGCTGGCGCACATCGACGCCCAGGGCGTATTTGAGGAGGTCATTGACCGTCTCGGCCGGGGCCGAGGCGATGGTCATGCTGTCCAGGAGGGTGACAATGCGGGCGGTACTATGCAGGGCCACGGGCACACGGGTCGCCGTGACGGTGATGCTGTCGATGGATTCGTTGCGGGATTGGGCGAAGGATGTCCCGGCGGAAAGGCCTGCCACGAGGCAGGATAAGGTCAAGATGGCTCTTCTCTTCATTTCGGAGACCAAAGATAGTAAATAAAAACCGTATCTTTGCAATATGAATCGTAGCGCGCAAATCATCCGGACCAGCATCGTGGGCATCGTCACGAATGTCCTGCTGGCCGCCTTCAAGGCCCTTGTGGGCTTCCTTTCCAGCAGCATCGCCATCGTGATGGATGCGGTCAACAACCTCAGTGATGCGCTCTCCAGCGTCATCACCATCATCGGTACGAAGCTTTCGCAGCGACCCGCGGACCGCAAGCATCCGTTCGGCTACGGGCGGGTGGAGTACTTCAGCGCCATCCTCATTGCCGTCATCGTCCTTTCGGCCGGGATCACCTCCCTGATCGAGTCCGTCAAGAAGATCATCGAACCGACCGAGCCCAGTTACACGACCACGACCCTCGTCGTGATCGTCGTGGCCATCGTCGTCAAGCTCCTGCTGGGCTGGTATGTGAAGCGGCAAGGGACCCGGCTGAAGAGCGACGCGCTGACCGCCTCCGGGTCCGACGCGCTCTTCGATGCCGTCATCACGCTCGCGACGCTTGTTTCGGCCGGGGTGATGCTCCTCTGGGGAGTCTCGCTGGATGGCATCCTGGGCACGCTGATCTCGGCCGTCATCATCAAGGCGGGTATCGAGATGCTGGCCTCCCCGGTAGGGGAACTGCTGGGATCGCGCGTGTCTCCGGAGCTGGTTGCTGAAATCAAGAAAGAAGTCATGGCCTATGACGAGGTCCATGGCGTCTATGACATCATCCTGCACAACTACGGTCCGGAAGTGATGATCGGTTCGCTCCACGTGAGCGTGAACGACTCGTTGACGGCCCAGGACATCCATGGGCTCTCCCGCAAAATCTCCCTCCAGATGTACCGGGACCATGCCATCGTCATGACCGTCGGCGTCTATGCCGTCGCCACGGGCGAGAACCAGCGCGCGGAAATCCAGGCCCTGGTGCTGCGGACGCTCACCGCCCGCAAGGACCTGGACCAGATCCACGGCTTCTTCTATGACGAGAAAGCGAACCTGGTGACCGTCGACGTGGTCCCGGACCTGTCGGTCCAGGATGAGCCGGCGCTGTGTCGGGAAATCACCCGGGACCTGACCGCCCTCCTGCCTGGAAAAACGGTCCTTGTCACGGTCGACCACAACTATAGCGAATAGCCCTCCCAATTCCCTGTACAACCCTTTTTTCGTCCGGAAAAAAGGGTTATATTTGTATGATAAATCGCAAAGACATGATCAAGAGCATTTCTCCCGAAATCCAGTACATCGGCGTCGACGATGTGGACCTCGACCTTTTTGAAAGCCAATATGTCGTTCCTGAAGGGATGGCGTACAATTCTTATGTCATCCTGGACGAGAAAGTGGCCGTGATGGACACGGTGGACGCCCGGAAGGGGGCGGAATGGCTGGCGAACCTGGAAGAAGCCCTGAACGGCCGGAAACCCGACTACCTGGTTGTCCACCACATGGAACCGGACCACTCCGGATCCATCCTGGAAATCACCCGGAAGTATCCGGACATCCGGATTGTCGCCACGGCGAAGGCGCTCGTCTTCCTGGGACAGTTCTTCGATGGGGAGACGTTCAACACGCTGGCCGTCCAGGAAGGGGATACCCTGGAACTCGGCGCCCATACGCTGCGGTTCATCATGGCTCCGATGGTCCATTGGCCGGAAGTGATGGTGAGCTTTGACAGCAAGGACAAGGTCCTTTTCGCGGCCGATGCGTTCGGCAAGTTCGGCGCCCTGTCCAAGTGCGGCTATTTCGGGGAAGAGGATGACGACTGGGCCTGCGAGGCCCGCCGCTATTACTTCAATATCTGCGGCAAGTACGGCGCTCCCGTGCAGGTGCTCCTGAAGAAGGTCCTGCCGCTCGCGCCGGCGGTCATCGCCCCGCTCCACGGCCCCATCCTCCGCGAGAACCTCGCCGAGTATATCGACCTGTATCAGACCTGGAGCACGTACGGCGTGGAGACGGAAGGCGTCTTCGTCGCCTGCGCTTCCATCCATGGTGGTACGATGGTTGCAGCAGAGAAACTCAGAGAGATCCTGCTGGCCAAGGGCTGCCCGAAGGTGGCGCTTGCGGACCTGACCCGCGACGACCAGGCCGAGGCGGTGGAGGATGCGTTCCGCTACGGGAAGATGGTGCTTTGCGCCGCTTCCTACGACGGCGGCCTGTTCTCCCCGGCTTACAACTTCATCCACACCCTGCAGATGAAGTCCTGGCAGCGGAAGAAGGTCGCCCTGGTGGAGAACGGAACCTGGGCCCCGACGGCCGGAAAGGTGATGAAGGAGCTGTTCGGCGCCATGAAGGAGGTGGAGATCGTGGGTGAGACCGTCACCCTCCGCAGCCGGATGAAGGACAGCGACCTTCCTGCCCTGGAAGCCCTTGCCGATGCGATCCTCAAGTAATAGAACGATATGAAACCCTTCCGCCTGGCTTTTTTCGCCCTCGCCGCCGCCGTCGTTTTCGGCAGCTGCGCGGGCCGTTCCGTCCAGCAAGTCAGCCTGCTTCCCGACGTGCAGAAGATCGGCAACCTCGAGGGCAGCTACTCGATGAAGTTCACCTCGGACGGGGAAACCCGGTACGCGACGGCCTCCGTGAAGAAGGTGGCTGAACGCCAGTACCAGATCGCCCGGGTGACGGTGTACGGCCCTACGGTCTATTCCTTCATCGTCGCGGAGGACGGCACCGTCTCTTCGGACGAACTGGGTACCGGCAGCATTTCCTACCGTTCCGATCTCAAACTCACGACCATCCGGTTCGAAAAGACGAATTTCCTATGCGAGCTCTCCCGATAATCCTCGTTGCGGCGGCCCTGGCGACCGCCTGTGAGTTCCCCCAGGGGAACACGGTCCCCAAGGAAGAATACGACGCCGTTGTCAATGCCTACAATGATTTGAAAGTCAGCGCCGAAGCGACGCGCGACAGCTATATCGAACAGGCAACTGCCGTGGACAACATCCTCCAGGAGCTGTCCCAGATTTCCGGCTCGACGGCCGTTCTCCGCACGGACCTGGAGCAGGGGACTGCACGCCTGAACCAGGTGGAGATGATCGAGAACAGCATCTCCGACATCAAGGGGAAGCTGAGCCAGCTGGAGCGCCTCACGCAGGACAATGCCCAGTACAAGAAACTGGTGTCCAGCCTCCGGACGGTCATCGCCGAGAAGGAGAAGGAGATCGAAGACCTGAAGGCTGAAATCCAGGACAAGGACCGCACCATCAACGAACAGAACGAGATGATCTCGGCCCAGCACGGCACCATCGCCCAGCAGAACGAGACGATCAACGCCCAGCAGGAGAATCTCTCCAAGGCTGTACGGGAACAGGCACGGATGCTCTTCCAGGCCGGCGTGGACTTCGAGGAACTGGGGGACGAATCGCCGTCGGTCTCCCGTCGGAAGGACAAGGCCAAGGTCAAGTCCCTGACCCTCGAGATGTACGAGAAGGCCCTCCTGTACTATTCCAAGGCGCAGGAGACGGGCTATCCGGAAGCGTCGGAACGTATCGCCGCCGTGAAGGAGAAGATGGCTACGCTTGCCCAGTAGCGGTTTCTTCCGCAAAGAGTTTTTCAAAGATGCTCCGCAAGGTTTCCGGTTTCCGGATGATCTTGCGGAGTTCTTCGAGCCGGCCCGCATTGGGCGACTCGGGAATCCAGAGCTGCAGATAACCTCCGTCGCCGTATTTCTCCCGCAGATGCTCCAGGGTGCGTTCCCAATGGCCCTCGGGGTCCAGTTCCGGGTAATGCGACAGGCCGAACTGGATGGTCCGGCGGATGATGGTGAGCGGGTCGATGAGGCGGTCCGCCTCGGCGATGAGGCGGCCATAGATGCTTCTGGGTGCGGTTTTCGAGGAGGCACGGTGGTCTTCCGCCGCCTGGGCGGCGACTTCGATCTCCTCCTCCGTGAACCAGTCGCGGAGCCGGGCGTCGGCCCGGATGATTTTCCCGGATTCCAGATGGTGGGTGGCGCGGTCCACGGCGAGGCCGGTGTCGTGATACGCCGCCGCCGTGTACACCAGGTCGGGGTCCACGTCATAGAAACGCGCCAGGTCCAGCGCCTGGGCGATGACGCTCCGCGCGTGGTCCTCCTGATGGGCCTTGTCAAAATGCCGGTAGCGGGGGATGATTTCCGCTTCGATGTATGCCTGCAGTCCGTCTCGCATCGTTGGTAATTTGGACAAAGATAGCTAAATTTGTACGAATTGAACACGACCGTATGATTATCCGCAGCAAAGCACCGCTCCGGCTCGGCCTCGCCGGAGGAGGCAGTGACGTTTCGCCCTACAGCGACCTGTACGGGGGACAGATCCTCAATGCCACCATCAACCTTTCCGCCTACTGCACCATCGAGACGCAGCCGGGGGAGACGGTCTGGATCGATGCGTACGATTGCGACACGCACGTCGAATGTCCGCTGGACGCGGCGCTTGCGCCGGCCCCGGACCTCATCCGGGGCGTTTACCGGCGCGTCGTGCAGGATTTCGGCCCCGTACCGGGCGCCTTCCGGATCACGACGTACAATGATGCGCCGGCCGGTTCCGGCCTGGGCACGTCCTCCACGATGGTGGTATGTATCCTCAAGTGTTTCGCCGAGTGGCTGAACCTGCCCCTGGGAGACTATGAAACGGCCCGGCTCGCCTATGAGATCGAGCGGAAGGACCTCGCCCTTGCCGGCGGCAAGCAGGACCAGTACGCGGCCGCTTTCGGCGGGTTCAACTTCATGGAATTCCACCAGGACGACATCGTCATCGTCAACCCCCTCAAGATCAAGTCCTGGATCGTGGACGAACTGGAATCGTCCATGGTCCTGTACTATACGGGCCGCTCCCGGTCCAGCGCCGCCATCATCAGCGAGCAGCAGAAGAACACCTCCTCCGGCAACGCCGTCGCCATCGAGGCGATGCACCGCATCCGGCAAAGTTCCACGGACATGAAATTCGCCTTGCTGAAGGGGGACATGGCGGAATTCGGCCGGATCCTGGGACAGGCGTGGGAGGACAAGAAAAAGATGGCCGGCGCCATCACCAATCCCGTCATCCAGGAAGCCTTTGACGCTGCGATGGCCGCCGGGGCCGTCGCCGGAAAGGTTTCCGGCGCGGGCGGCGGCGGTTTCATCATGCTGATGGTACCGCCAACCCGGAAAATGGCCGTTGTCCGGGCCCTGGAGGGTCTTCCGGGCAAGGTTGTTCCCTTCCAGTTCACGGAACGGGGCGCCCATGCCTGGCGGGTGTACGATACGGACAAAGTCCCCGAGCAATGGAAGCGGTAATCCTCGCCGGCGGGCTGGGAACCCGTCTTCGCGGGGTCATCGGTGAAATCCCGAAATGCATGGCCCCGGTGGACGGAAAGCCTTTCCTGCAGTACCAGCTGGAATGGCTTTCCCGCTTCGATGTACGCCATGTGGTGTTTTCCGTGGGCTATCTCCGGGAACAGGTCATGGATTTCGTCAAATCGAAGGAATGGCCGTTCGCCGTCAGTTTCGCCGTGGAGAAGGAACCCCTGGGTACCGGTGGCGGCATCCGCCTGGCCCTGCAGAAATGCAAGGAAAAACAGGTGTTCGTCCTGAACGGCGACACCTTCTATAACGTCGATCTGGCTGCGCTTTCTTTTACAGCCCCCGTGACCCTGGCGCTGAAGCCGATGCGGGATTTCGACCGCTACGGCACCGTGGAATGGGACGGTGACCTGATTACCGGATTCCGGGAGAAACAGCCCTGTGCCGAAGGCCTGATCAACGGTGGCATCTATGCCATCGACCGCTCCCAGCTGGACATGTCCCTGTTCCCGAAAACCTTCTCTTTCGAACGGGAAGTCCTGGAGCCCCTGGCGGATTACGGCCTGGTCGCCGGCGAGGTACAGGAAGGATATTTCATTGACATCGGCGTTCCGGAAGACTATGCTCGGGCTCAGCGGGAACTTCCTGAAATCCAGTCGGTTTTGAAGGCGTCAGAAGCGGTTCTGGCAGCGGATGCAGACACCCTTTTCCTGGACCGGGACGGGGTCATCAACCGCTGGCTGCCGGGGGATTACGTCCGCACCTGGGACCAGTTCGCTTTCCTGCCCGGCATCCGGGAAAGTCTCCGGAGATGGGCGGCGAAGTTCCGGCATATCATCGTGGTGAGCAACCAGCGCGGCGTGGGTAAAGGCAAGATGACACAGACGGAACTGGAGACGGTCCATGCCCGGATGCAGGCGGAGATTTCCGCGGCCGGCGGACGGATCGATGCGATCTACACCTGCACGGAACTCGCGCCGGAACACCCGATGCGGAAGCCCCAGACAGGCATGTTCCAGGCCGCGTGCCGGGATTTCCCGGACATCGCCCCGGAGCGGAGCCTGATGCTGGGTGACTCGGAGTATGACCGGGAATTCGCCGCGAACTGCGGGATGCCGTTTGTCCAGATGGAGACGGCGGACCTTACTCTTCGATTTCAGGAAGTGGCTTCTTCGGATTCTTTGGGATCCCCAGCTTGACGAGCTGGTGCGCCGATACCAGGATGCTCTGGCCGGATTCCCGGATCTTGGCGGAGCAGGCTTCGTATTCTTTCGTCGCCTCTTCCAGTTTCCTGCCCATGGCTGCGTGCGCCGCGGCGAAATCGGCCACGCGGTCGATCATCGCCTGCGCAGCCTTCACGATCTTTTCCTGGTTCCGGGCCTGGTCGTAGTTCGTCCAGGCGATGCGGATCATGCGCAGGAACGGCATGAGCGTCTCTTCCGTGGTCAGCAGCACGCCCTGGTTGTATGCCTCGCGGAAAATGTCCGGGGCGAGCGTCTTCGCCAGCTGTAAGGCGCCATAGTTGGGAATGAACATGATGACGTAGTCCAGCGTCTTGTATCCCTCCCGGATATAATCCTGGTAGCGCTTGGCAGCCAATGATTTGATCTGCGTCCGGATGGCTGATAAATTGCGGACGGCGGCGTCATTTTTCATTGTTTCCGACTCCGCGGCCGCCCAGTCGGAATAAGCGTCCAGGGAGACTTTCGAGTCGATGATGACTTCCGTCCGGTCGGGGTAATGCAGGATGAAGTCGGGACGCATCTTCTTGCCGCTGTCCTCGTTCAGGATGACGAGACCCATACCGTCCCGCAGCGTCTCCTCCTTGTCAAAATCGCGTCCTTCCACCATGCCTTCGTCGATGAGCATATTGTACAGGATGGTCTCGCCCCAGCAACCGGCCATCTTGTTCTGCCCCTTCAGGGCGGAGGCCAGGTTGTCGGCCTTCTTGCCGATGTCACGGGTTTGCGCCGCCAGGCTCCGGACCGCCCCTTCCAATTGTTCCTTCAGGGAAGCGGAACTCTCGTTGGTGCTTTTCTTCTGAGCCTCGAAGGCTTCTTTCATCCCTTTCATTTCCTTGTCCAGGCTTCCGGAAATGGTCTGGAAGGTCTCCTGCGCCTTACGGGACAGGGCTTCCTCGCGCTGTTGAAGCAAGCGCTCGGTCTCCGCGGTCATCTCGGCCCGGATGGCGGAAATCTGTTGCTGCAGGGCCGCCTCGTTGGCCGCCCGCAGGAGTTCCAGGGACCGTTCATGGGCCCGGGCCTCGCTTTCGCGGAGGGCGTTGAGCGAACGCGTTTTCACGATCAGCCACGTGACCAGGATGGCGATGATGAGGAGGGCGACGGCGGCTGGGCCGACGATGAGGAGGATTTCTTTCATTTTGCGGCTATCGAACGGGCGACGGCGGCGCCGGTGCTCCAGGCCGCCTGCAGGTTGAATCCGCCGGTGATGGCGTCGATGTCCAGGACTTCACCGGCGAAGTACAGTCCGGGATGGCGTTTGGATTCCAGGGTGGAAGGCTCCAGGTTCGTCAGGGCCACGCCGCCGCAGGTGACGAATTCCTCGCGGAACTTCGTCTTGCCGGCGATGGTGTAGGAATCCTGTGTAAGCGTGGAAACCAGGCGGTTCAGGCCCTTGGAGCCCAGTTCCGCCCAGCGGATGTCGGGCCGGAGTCCCGCCCTGGCGATCAAATGGTTCCACAGCCGGGCTTTCAGTTCGGCAACGGGCGTGTTGGAAACCTGTTTCCGCGGATTCGCAGCGGCGGTTTCCTGCAGGATCTCCCGCGTTTCGGCCTCATTCCAGGCCAGCCAGTTGACCGAGAGGGGAGCCTGGTAGCCGACTTCGTGCAGGTGCCTGGCGGCATAGGAAGAGAGTTTCAAGACCGCCGGGCCGCTCAGGCCCCAGTCGGTGATAAGGAGGGGACCGTCGGCCTTGAAAGCGGTGCCCGGAATGGACACGGACGCGTCCACGACCAGGCCCATCAGGCTCCGGAGGCCTTCGTCCCGGATGGTGAAGGTGAAGAGCGAGGGCACCGTTGGCACCCATTCCAGGCCGAGTCCGTCCAGCATCGGCAGTCCCTTCGGGACCCCACCGGTCGTGACGACAACGGCGTCATAAGGCTCACCGTCGACGAGCAGATGCCCGGTCAAGCCGGGCATGACGTTCCCGTCACCCCCGACCTGATCGGGGGTCTCAATGCGGTGAACCGGCGTACGCAGCATCAGATTCGCACCCTCCATGCGACGGAGAAGGGCACGGACGATATCCATGGCGTCCTGGGATTGCGGGAAGACGCAGTGGTCTTCCTGGAGGACGAGCGGAACGCCGGCGGACTCGAACCAGCGCCAGGTATCTTCCTGGGAGAACTGCTTCAGGAGCCGCTTCATCAGCCGGTCTCCCCGCGGATAGGCCTCGGCGAGGCTCCGGATACCGTCGAAAGAGTTCGTGAGGTTGCAGCGTCCGCCTCCGGTGATGGCAACCTTGGCGAGGGGTTTGGGACCGGCCTCATAGACATCGACACGGAACTCGGGCCGCAGCCGCCTGAGTTCGGCGATGCAGAAACAGCCGGCGGCACCGGCTCCTATGACGGCGATCCGTTTCATGATATGTCCCGGGGGTTACGCTTCCGCATCCTCGTCGGGAAGCACGATCTGCTTATACTGGTTCTTGCGCTTGAGCCAGCGCTCCTTCGCATACTGCTGCATGTCGGTGATCGTGTCGTTCTCGTCGATGATTTCCATTCCGAGGATGGTCTCGATGATGTCCTCGAGGGTGATGATTCCCTGGAAGCACCCATAGTCGTCGATGATCAGGGCAATCTGGTCCTTGCTCTTGAGGAGGGATTCCCAGATGTCGCTCACGGAGGTTTCCTCGTGGAAAGCGGCGATCTTGCGCTTGATGCTCCTCAGGCGGGTGTCGAACTTGTCTTCGGCGAGGTTTTCCAGCACGTCGTAGCGGAGGATGTAACCGGTGATGAATTCCGGAGAATCCGCATAGACGGGGATACGGGAGTTATGGGAGAGCTCCTCCTGCTTGTAGAACTGCTTGAGGGTCATGTTCTCCGGCGCGATGGCGGCAACCACGCGCGGGGTCATCACATCGTAGGCCTTGATGTCATCCAGTTTCATGATGTTCTGGATGACCTTGTTCTCGGAATTGTCGATCACGCCTTCCTCTTCTCCGATGTTCGCCATGGCGGACACCTCCTCCCGGGAGATGCCGGTGTCCGGCTCGTCGCCGGCGATGCGCTTGCGGAGCTTTTCCACCAGCCAGACGATGGGGTACAGGATCACCATCAGGCCCTTCATGATCCGGGAAAGCCAGGTGAGGCTTTTCCAGTGGTAGGAGCCGATGGTCTTGGGGATGATCTCGGAGAAGACGAGGATGAGGATCGTCATGAGGGCGGAGACCAGGCCGAACCACTGGCTGCCGAACAGTTCGGCGGCCTGCTGGCCCACGCCGGCGGCGCCTACCGTGTTCGCGATGGTATTCAGCGAGAGGATGGCCGTCAGGGGACGGTCGGGATTGTCCTTGAGTTTGGAGAAGAGGATGGCGTTCCGGTCACCTTCTTCCTCTTTCATGGAGAGGTAGGAGATGGGGGTGGACAGAAGGGTGGACTCCAGCAGTGAGCACAGGAAGGAGATCGCCATCGCCCCGAACAGGAATATGAGTAACAGTCCCATAGGTTTTCGCCAAACAACTTACAAATATAGCGGTTTAGCCCGGAATTTGCTAATTTTGCAACGCAAATGAAAAAGAAAGTTTTCGCGGCCTTCCTGGCCTTCTTCGCGGCGCTGTCCACCTGGGCCCAGCAGGTCCCCGGCATGGATTTCGACACCTGGTCCAAGACCGGCGGGTCGTGGTTTCCGTATGCGAAGGATGCCCCGGCGAGCCAGCGTGCCTGGGATTCCGCCAACAAGGGGCTGAGCATCCTGGGCGTCAACACCACCACGCCCGAATATGACCACGTGGCCGTGTCCGGAAAGGGGAAGGCTGCGGCCAAGGTGGTCAGCAAGAAGGTCCTGTGGGCCTTTGTCGCCGGAAATCTCTTCACCGGCCGCTTCAACAAGGTGGTGGACCTGTCCGGGGCCGACATGGACTTCGGCGTACCCTTCACGGGCCGTCCGAAGAGTCTTTCCGGTTATGTCCATTATATCCCGAAGCCCATCAATTATGCCAAGGAACCGTACCTGGGCCTGAAAGGCCGGCCGGATGCCGGCCGGGTCGAGGTGATCCTGACCGACTGGGAAGGCTTGAAACACATCGATACCACGAAAGAACCTTTCGTGGACGCTGACAAGGACCCGCATGTGATCGCCCGTGCCGTGATGGACCTGGACCAGGATACCGGTGGGTACATTCCTTTTGAAATCAAACTCCAATACCGGAACGGAAAAACGCCCCGATACGCATTCATCTATGTGACTCCCAGCCGCCTTGGCGGCTCCTTCACGGGCGGCAGCGGCAGTACCCTGTACGTCGATGAGTTCCGCTTCAACTATTGAACTATGAAAATCCTCTTTGTCGTCAACAATTTCTACGCGTCCGGAAACGGCCTTTCCGCTTCTGCCCGGCGTACGGTCCGATACCTCCGCGAGGCGGGGGAGGAGGTCCGTGTACTGTCCGGCCGCAACCACGAGGCGGAGACGCCCCAACCGGATTACGTCCTGGCCGATTTCCACGTTCCTGTCTTCGACGGACTCATCCAGTCCCATGGGTATAAGTTCGCCCGCACCGACCTCTCCGTCATCAAGGAAGCGGTCCAATGGGCGGATGTCGTACACCTGGAAGAACCTTTCATCATCCAGATGGTGACGGCCCGGATCGCGAAGTATTATGGCGTTCCGTGCACGGGCACCTATCACCTGCATCCGGAAAACCTCTTCTGCTCGATCAATCTCGGCGATTGGAAGTTCCTCAATTACAACATGCTCCGCGCATGGCGCGACTTCGTGTTCAATTATTGCTCGGATATCCAGTGCCCGACGGAGAACGTGTTGGAGCGGCTGCAGAAGTTCGGCTTCAAGGCCCGCCTGCACCTGATTTCCAACGGTATCATTCCGGACAAGGTTACGCGCGTCGAGACGGATGACGACCCTTCCCGGCCTTTCCTCATCGTCTGCATCGGTCGTCTGGCTGTGGAGAAGGACCAGCCTACGCTGCTGGAAGCGATGCATTACTCCAAGTATGCCGACCGCATCCAATTGTATTTCGCAGGCCGCGGTCCCGAGGCGGATGCCATCAAGCAACAGGCGCACAAGCTCTTTGAGGACGGCGTTGTGAAGTACGAGCCCATCTTCCAGTTCCATGACCGCGACGGCCTCCGGAAGCTGGCCGCGAAAGCGGATCTGTACATCCACTGCGCCACGGTCGAGGTCGAAGGATTATCGGCCCTGGAAGCCCTCCAGCAGGCCGTCGTGCCTGTGATTGCGGAAGGGGAACTCACGGCGACATCTCAGTTTGCCCTGGATGAGCGCAGCCTCTTCCCGACGAAAGACCCCAAGGCCCTGGCCGAGTGCATCGACTACTGGCTGGACCATCCGGAAGAACGCCATGAAATGGGCTGGCGCTATGCCGAGTCCACGGAAGAATACGACATCCACAAATCCATCGAAGCGTTGCGGGCGATGTTCCGTGCCGCGGCATCCGGAAAATGAAAAAGCTGCTGTCCCTCGCCGTTGCCTTGTGCCTGCTTGCCGGTTGTCAATGCCGGCAGGGGAGTGCGCCGGCACCTGAAACAGAACCGGTTATTGAGGCGGCCGCTGTGGAACCCGTTTTCACGGCCGAACCCATCCCTGCGGCCATTGAACCCCGCATGCGGGGCGTATCCTACCCGGAAGATGCGGAGATCAAACTCTCGGACCTCCGTTATCTGCGGCTCTCCTATGTCGATTTCGAAGACCATGAGCAGGTCGGGGAATTGGTGTGCAATAAAGCCATTGCCGAGGATCTCCTGGCCATTTTCAAGGACCTGTACGAGGCCCGCTATCCGATTCGGAGCATCCGCCTCATCGATGATTTCGGCGGGGATGACGAGGCCTCCATGGCTGCCGACAACACCTCCTGCTTCAACTACCGCAAGAAAACCGGTATGCGGGAACTCTCCAAGCATGCGCTTGGCCTGGCTGTCGACATCAATCCCTTCGAGAATCCCTACGTCCGCCCTTCCCGGGTACGTCCCGCCGGCGCTTCCGCCTTTGCGGACCGCACCCAGGCTTTCCCGCACAAGATCGACAAGAATGACCTCTGCTACCGCCTCTTCCGCGCCCACGGCTTCTCCTGGGGCGGATCCTGGCGCTCCGTCCAGGATTACCAGCATTTCGAGAAATAGTGTATCTTTGTAGCATGGAACAGCAGCATGACTTTTCCGAAGTTCTGGAAGTGGCCTCGATCGCGGGGCACATCCTGCTCGAGAACGGGGCGGAGATTTCCCGCGTGGAGGACATCATGGCCCGGATCTCCACCTATTTCGGCGTGGACCGGGGCAATTTCTTCGTCCTCTCGAACGGCATCTTCACCACTGGCAGCGCCGGGAAGGTGGAAAAGGCCGGCGGCCAGGCCTCGACCTATGCCAACGTGGAGTTCATCCCCATCCGGCCCATCCAGCTGCAGAAAGTCGTGCAAGTGAACCAGCTCAGCTACGACATCTCCGCGGGCAAGTGCACGCTGGAAGAGGCCCGGGCTCGTCTGGAAAAGATCCGGAGCACCCCGGCCAAGCCCATGTGGGAACAGACCCTCGGCTCCGCCTTCGGCGCGGCCGGTTTCTGCGCCGTCTTCGGGGGCGGCTGGCTGGACTGCGGCGCCGCCTTCGTCGTGGGCCTGCTGCTGAACGTATTCATCTTCCTGGTGAGCGGCCGGTATATGTCCCGCATCGTTGGCGGTATCTGCAATGCGCTGATAGCTACGCTGTTATGCGTCGGATGCTATCGCATCGGCTTCGGGAACAGCCTTGCCAACATCATCATCGGCGCCATCATGCCGCTCATTCCGGGCGTTCCTTTCGTGAACGGGGTCCGGGACCTCGCCAACGCGGATTATCTCGCCGGACTCACCCGGCTGACGGACGCCCTGCTGGGCTTTTTCTGCATCGCGATCGGCGTCAGTGTCGGCTTCATGCTGGACGGCGCCGTGGCCGGCGGCCTGATCCAGCTGAACGGTGTCTGGGCGAATCCGGAGACGGCGAGCCTCCTGGTCCAGACCCTGGCCGCCTTTGTCGGTACGACCGCCTTCGCGGTCCTGTTCGGCGTTCCGCGGAAGCAATACGTCCCGTCCGGCATCGTCGGTGCGTTGGGCTGGCTGCTCTACCTGATCCTTTTCCGGAAAGCCGGGATGTCCGCCGCCATGGCGACGCTGGTTTCGACCGTGTTCATCGGCATCCTCTCCCGTGTTTTCGCCGTCATCGAAAAGTGTCCCGCCGCCGTCTTCCTGCTATGCGGCATTTTCCCGCTCGTCCCGGGAGCAGGTGTATTCTGGTGCACGTATTATCTGATTTCCAGCCAATTGGAACAGTCGAGCGCCGCCGGTTTCCTGGCCGGCAAGGCGGCGATCGCCATCGTGCTGGGCATCATCCTCGCGATGGAACTGCCCCAGCGGTTCTTCTCCGGCCACCGGAGGTTATCCCATTAGGAAGAACATCGCCACACCCACCATACTTACCGTGACGCCGATGATTTCCTTCAGGCGGACTTTCTGCTTATACAGGATGGCGTAGGGGAGGATGATGAGGACGGGCGTGAGAGCCATCAGCGTCGATGCGATGCCGGCGTCCGTATATTGGACGGCCATCAGGGAGAGGGAGACGCCCAAAGCGGGTCCGAAGAGGGTCAGGATGGCGACGTAGGTCAATCCCTTGCGGTCATGGAAGGCGGCCTTCAGCCGCGGCAGGTCTTTTTGGATCGCCATCAGCGTGAGGAATCCGGCACCGCCGATGAGGGCGCGGATCATCGTGGAGGCAAAGGGCAGCATCGTGTCCATGAGTTCGGGCGCGCCGGCTGGAACCGCAGCTTCATAATGCTGCATGCCGATCTTGCTGAGGACGAGGCCGACACCCTGTCCGGCACCGGCGCCGAGGCCCAGCAGGACGCCTTTCAGGGGCAGCGACAGCTTCATCTTATGACCTTCTCCCTTGCTTAAGATGGAGATGGCTATACCACTGAGGGTCACTGCCATCGCGAGTATCGACTTCCAGGTAAGCGTCTCTCCGAGCATGGCCCATCCGGCGATGGCGGCCATCGGGGGAGCAAGGGTCATGAACAATTGGCCGAAGCGTGCGCCGATTATCAGGTAGCTGTTGAACAGGCACCAGTCCCCGAATACGTAGCCTACCAGCGCGGAGAGCCCGAGCCAGAGCCAGGCCTTGCCGTCGGCATAGCGGGGATAGGGCAGGCCGATGGTGACCCAGAGCAGGACGGCGAGGAAAACGGAGGCCATCGTGAGGCGGAGGACATTGGTCGACATCGACCCGATCCGGTGGCTCGCCTTGTCGGCGAAGATAGCCGTCACCGTCCAGAAAACGGCGACCGCCAGCGAGATGATTTCACCCAGATGCTGCATAGCGGGGGCAAAGATAATGCAAATTCGTGAAAATGTGTTATCTTTGATAATTCTAATGATAAAAGAACGCGTTACGAAAACCGAACCGAAGACCAAAACGACCGTCCTGGAAGTCGACGAACTGCAGAACCTCTTGGGAATCAAGGGTTGGCTGGGCCGTCGGATTGCCTCGGCCGCCTATCGGCTGCTTGAATTCAAGGAGGTGAACCGCATCCACCACAAGTTCCACGAATCCGTCGGCCCCGAATTCTCGGCCCATGTGCTCGAAGAAGTCGGCATCCGGTATGAGATTCCGCCGGAACAGTTGGAACGTATCCCGGCGGAGGGCGGTTTCATCACGGTCTCCAACCACCATTACGGCAGTCTGGACGGGATGATCCTGAGCGCCGTGGTCGGATCCCGCCGTCCGGACTACAAGATCCTGACGACCTTCTTCCTGTCAATGATCCCGAGCCTCAAGGACAGTTTCATCCCCGTGGACAATTTCTCCAGCGGCGGCGCCCGGAGCATTTCCGGCATCCGTGCGGCGCTGGGCCATATCGGCGACCAGCATCCCCTGGGCCTTTTCCCGGCCGGCGAGGTGGCGACTTGGCAGAAGGGAAAGAACAAGACATCCCTCCGCGCGGGGAAGGTCGTGGAAGACATCCCGTGGGCGGAAAACATCGTCAAACTGGTCCGGAAGTCCGGTTTCCCGGTCATCCCCATCTACTTCGAAGGCGGGAACTCGAAATCGTTCCATATCCTCGGCCGGATCCATCCCCGGCTCCGGACGGCGCGCCTCATCCACGAGGTATTCAACAAGCCCGGACAAGTGATCCGGGTGCGGATCGGCCAGCCCATACCGGCTGCTGAGATCGCGTCCATGGACGTGCCGGCCCTTGGCCGGTTCCTGCGAAACCGGACCTATGCCCTGGAAGGACAGCTGCAGGAGGCCTCCAAGCCCTCCGCACAGGGAACGCCGGCTCCGGTTGCCGAAGCCGTACCCGTCGAGGAGGTCCGTGCGGAAATGGAGAGACTCCGGCCGCACGTCCTGTTCGAGATCGGCGATTACCGGGCCTATCTGATTCCGGCTCCGGAAGCCCCGCTGGTGATGCAGGAACTCTACCGCCTCCGCGAAGAGACTTTCCGCGCCATCGGCGAAGGCACAGGCCTCGCTTTCGATACGGACGAGTATGACGCCTATTACAAGCAGATGGTGCTCTGGCATATCCCGAACCAGGAAATCGTCGGCGCCTACCGCCTCGGCTTCGGTCCGGAGATCATGGCGTCGCACGGCGGCCTGTCCGGTTTCTATTCGGACACCCTCGTGAAGTACGGGGAGAAGGCGGAGCCGCTCCTGTCCCGTTCCATGGAACTGGGCCGCTCTTTCATCGTCCAGAAATACCAGCGCGAGGTCCAGCCGCTGCGGCTGCTTCTGACCGGCCTTGCCGTCTCGGTGCTGAAGAATCCCGATCTCGAGTACTATTCCGGCCCCGTGAGCATCAGCAACGACATTCCGCACTTCTTCAAGAGCCTGATCGTGGATTACGTCACCCGGAATTATCCGATGCCCGATGCGGAGCGGATCGCCTTGCCTTCCCATCCCTTCGTGCCGGATTTCCTGAACGTGAATCCCGACGACCTGCGGATCGCCCCCGGAAATATCGATGCGCTGGACCGCGCGATCCAGACCCTGTCCGACGGAAAGTACCGCCTGCCCGTGCTTGTCCGGAAGTATTTCAGCTGCAGTGCCCGGCTGGTGTGCTTCAATGTGGACCCGCTGTTCTGTGATTGTCTGGACGGCCTGATCTTCCTGCGTTACAGCGATTTCCCGAAGAACACGACCCGCGCCGTCCTGCGCGGCCTGCCGGACGAGCTGCAGGATGCCGTCTGGACCCGTTTCTACGGGGAACCCCGGCCGTAATCACGTATGGACAGTCCTTTCTGGGTATACCTCATCGGCTTTGCGGGGATGGCCGTCTACGGCGTGCGCATCCTCATCCAGTGGTATCTCTCGGAGAAATCCCATTCGGTGGAGTCTCCGGGCATCTACTGGATCCTGAGCAGCATCGGCGCGGTCATCCTGTACGTATATGGGTGGCTCCGGAAGGATTTCTCCATCATCTTCGGCGAAAGCGTCGGCTATTATATCTACATGTGGAACATCGGCGTGATGGGCCTGTACAAGAAGGTCCCGCGCATCGTGATCATCATCCAGGCCCTGTTCCCGGTCCTGATCCTCGCCCTCATCGCCAGGGATTTCCATTCTTTCGTGGACACGTTCCTGCATAACCAGGACGTGCCGATGGGGTTGCTGCTGTTCGGGGTCCTGGGCCAGTTCACCTATGAGATGCGGACGGTGTACCAGCTTGTGTACAGCTACAAGCGGCACCGTTCCATCCTGCCGCTCGGGCATTGGGTGCTGGGTGTCGTGGGGTCGGTGATGATCATCGCATATGGCCTCGTCCGGCACGACTGGGTGCTGGCCATCGGCCAGTTCTCCATCGTGTTCACCGTCCGGAACCTGATGCTGTCGATAGCGGAAGCCCGGCGGGAGGGGCAGAAAGACGACGCGGAAGAAAAGTACTAGGATTCCTCGTCCACGATCCGCTGCTGCTTCTTGATCTTGCGCACCGGATCGCACGTCAGGCCGATTCCGAGCTTCTGGAAGGTCTTGCGGTCCACTTCACTGAGCATCACCGTGGAATGCACCTGGGCACCATGCAGCTTGGGAAGCTGCTCGATGGCCAGCTTGCAGTTCTCGTCGATCAGGCTCAGCATGGAAATCGCCACCAGCACTTCGTCCGTATGCAGGCGCGGATTGCGGCCGTGCAGGTAGTTCACCTTGGTTTTCTGGATGGGGGCGATCATGGTCTGGGGGATGAGCTTGACGTTGTGCTCGATGCCGGCGAGATGTTTCAGGGAGTTCAGCAGCAGGGCGGCGCTGGGGCCGAGGAGGGGACTGCCTTCGGCCGTCAGGATGGTCCCGTCTTCGAGCTCGATGGCGGCGGTGGCCGTGCAGGTGCTGGACCGCTCCAGGCGGTCCTTCGCGGCGACCGTGGTCATGCGGTAGGCCGGGGAGATGCCCGCCCGTTTCATCAGGAGGGCGATCTTGTTCACCTCGGCTTCCGTGGCCTTGCCGTCTGCGAAATTACAGAGGGCCGTGTAGTAGCGGCGGACGATCTCCTGCAGGGAGGCTTCGCGGCACACCTCGTCGTCGGAGATGCAGTAGCCGGCCATGTTCACGCCCATGTCCGTCGGGGACTTGTAAGGGGATTCGCCGTAGATATCCATGAAAAGGGCGTTCATCACAGGGAAGATCTCCACGTCGCGGTTGTAGTTCACCGCCGTTTCGCCATAGGCTTCCAGGTGGAACGGGTCGATCATGTTCACGTCCTCGAGGTCCGCCGTGGCGGCTTCGTAGGCGAGGTTCACAGGGTGGGTGAGCGAGAGGTTCCAGATCGGGAAGGTCTCGAACTTGGCGTATCCGGCCTTGACTCCGCGCTTGTTCTCCTGGTACAGCTGGCTCAGGCAGACAGCCATCTTGCCGCTGCCGGGACCGGGGGCCGTGATGACGACCAGGGGCTTCGTGGTCTCCACATAGTCGTTCCGGCCGAAACCTTCGTCGGAGTCGATGAGGGCGACGTTGTGCGGATAGCCTTCGATGGTATAGTGGTAGAAGACGTTGATGCCCATGCTCTCGAGCCGTTTCCGGTAGGCCACGGCGCTGGACTGGCCGCTGAAATGGGTGATGACGATGCTGTTCACGCTAAGACCGCGGTCCATGAACTCGTCGCGGAGACGGAGGACGTCCATGTCGTAGGTGATGCCGAGGTCCGTCCGGATTTTGTTCTTCTGGATATCCACGGCGCTGATGACGATGACGATCTCCGCGTCATCCTTCATCTGCATGAGCATCTTGAGCTTGCTGTCCGGCTCGAAGCCCGGCAGGACGCGGCTGGCGTGGTAATCGTCGAAGAGTTTTCCGCCGAACTCCATGTAGAGTTTGTCGCCGAACGTGGCGATGCGGTCCCTGATGTGTTCCGATTGGATCTTGAGATACTTAGCGTTGTCGAACCCGTATTTCATAAGTCGTTTGCCTGAATACGGGATACAAAGGTAGGAAATCCCCGCGGTTTTTCAAAGAAAAGGTTAACTTTGCAAGTATGAAAAAACGATTGTTTTTCCTCGTTTGCCTGCTTGTCTCGCAGGCAGCCGGCGCCCAGGGACTGTATGAGCAGTTCGCGGATCCTCCCCAGGAAGCCCGGCCGCGCGTGTGGTGGCATTGGATGGACGGGAACGTGTCCATCGACGGAATCACGAAGGATATCGAGTGGATGGAACGGGTCGGGATCGGCGGTTTCCACCAGTTCGATGCCGGCGGCATCGGCATGCTTCCCATCATGGACGAAACCATGCCGTACCTGTCGCCGCAGTGGCAGGTAGCGGTCCGGTATGCCATGAACCTGGCGGCGGAGAAGGGCATGGAGACAGCCGTTGCCTCCGCTCCGGGCTGGAGCTCCACGGGAGGACCGTGGGTGAAGCCGGCGGACGCGATGAAGAAACTGACCTGGAGGACCGCTGAAGTGACCGGCGGCAAGGTGCAGCTGATCCGCATGCCAGCGCATTTCGATACGCCCGGCACCTATCAGAATATCGCCGACGGCGGCGATGCGGAGCATTGGTACCAGCATGTGGCCACCCTGGCCGTGAAACTTCCCGATGCGGAAAAGTCCATGCAGGAAATGGGGGCCAGCGTCACCGCTTCCGGCGGCCATTTCACGGTCAGCGAGCTCACGGACGGGGATTTCAGCCAGGACCTGGAGCTTCCGATGCCCGCAGGCGGGGAGTATGCCTGGATCCAGTATTCTTTCGACCATCCCCAGATGATCCGCGCCCTGACGCTTTGCGGCGGCCAGCGGCGCAGCATCTGGCGGAATACGCCCCCTACCTATGAGAACCGCCTGGAAGCCAGCGACGACGGCGTCACCTGGCGGCGGGTATGTGACATTCCGTCGGCCTGCAGCCAAGTCCTGACGATGGACATCCCGGCCACGCAGGCGCGGCATTTCCGCCTCCTGGTCCGCCAGAAAACGAAAATCCCGGAGTTTGTCCTGCACGGGGTCGTCAAGGTCAATCATGCCGAGGACAAGGCCGGCTTCGCCGCGCCGTTCGACTTCGCCGATTATGTGACGCCGGAAACCTCCGACCCGGTCCTGCAGGTCGAGGACCTTACCTTGGTCGACCAGGGCGGAAGACTGATTTGGAATGTTCCTCCGGGACGCTGGCGCATCTACCGGTTCGGCGTTTCCCTGACCGGGAAAAAGAACCACCCGGCCCCGCCGGAGGCGACGGGCCTGGAGGTGGACAAGTTGGACCCGAAGGCCTGGGAAGCCTATTTCAAGGAGTTCTTCCGCATCTATCAGGGCGCTCCGGTCCAGTATGTGCTTACGGACAGCTACGAAGCCGGACAGATGACCTGGACGGGGAACATGTTCCAGGAATTCAAGGAGAGGCGGGGCTATTCGCTGTTTCCGTGGCTTCCGGCGCTGACCGGGGTGATTCTCCGCAATACGACTGAGACGGAGCAGTTCCTTTTCGATTGGCGCCGTACGCTCGGCGAACTGATGGCGGAGAATTACGATCGCCTGGGCGGCATCGCCCGCGCAGCCGGCCTGAAAGGGCGCTATGCCGAATCGCACGAGAACGGGCATGTGTTCGTCGGGGACGGCATGGACCTCAAGCGGACGGCCGACATTCCGATGTCCGCCATCTGGATGGACAATGCCGGTGCTGGCTCCTCGATTCCGATGGCCAAGGCCGACATCCGCGAATCGGCCTCCGTGGCCCATATCTATGGGCAGAACATCGTCGCGGCGGAGTCTTTCACCACCAGCGGCGCAGGCGGCAAGAATTATTCCTACTGCCCCGAGAACATGAAGAACACGGCCGATATCGCCCTTTCCTGCGGCCTGAACCGCTTCGTCATCCATGAGACCTCCCACCAGCCGGACGATCGGCACAAGCCGGGCCTGGACCTCATCGGATACGGCCAGTGGTTCAACCGCCACGATACCTGGGCGGAGGAGGCCCGCCCCTGGATGGATTACCTGGCCCGCAGTTCCTATCTGCTGCAGCAGGGCCGTTTCAAGGCCGATATCCTCTATTATTACGGGGAGGACAACTGCATCACCGGACTGTTCGGGAACCAGCTGCCTGACATCCCGGCCGGCTACGCGTACGATTTCGTGAATCCGTACGCGCTGCAGCATGCCGTCTTTCCCCTCGACGGCCACCTGGTCACGGAGTCGGGAATGAACTACAAGCTGCTGGTGCTCGGTCCCAACTGCAAGACCATGACCTATACGCTCCTCAAGCGGATCCTGTATCTGGCCCAGGCCGGGATCCCGGTGTGCGGCACCCTGCCGGAGCGTTGCGCCTCGCTGACGGACCACCAGGAGGCCTTCGACCTGCTGCTGATGCAGCTCAAGCCGCTGTTTCTGGACATGCCGGTGAAAGCGGCGCTGAAAGCCCGGGGTATCGAGCCGGATTGCATGATTCCAGATGATTGGGCCTATGTCCACCGGGAAACGGACCGGGAAGACATCTGGTGGATCCGGAACTTCTCCGGCGCACCGGCCTCTTCCGTCGTCCTGCTCCGGGGCGGGGAAGGACAGCCGCGTGTACTGGATCCGGTCACCGGGAAGGCGCGGAGAATCACGGCATCCACCTCGCCGGACGGCTACAGGTACTTCAATCTGGACATGGAGGCAGATGATGCCCTGTTCGTCGTCATCGGCAAGGCTCCCGAGACACAGGTTCCCGTCGCCCCGGTCCGGAAAGTGCCGGTCCTCACGATGAAAGGCCCTTGGAACCTCTCCTTCGATTCTGGCATGGGTGCTCCTTCGACGGCGGTTTTCGACCAGCTGATGTCCTATACGGAGTCGGCGGACCCGGCCATCCGCTACTATTCAGGCACGGTCACGTACCGGAAAGCGTTCACCCTGAAAAAGAGACATCTCAGGAAGGCGGCGGCCTTTGAAATCGACCTGGGCGGCGTCAAGAACATCGCCCGCGTGAAGGTGAACGGATTTGACGTAGGGGTCGCCTGGAAAGCGCCTTTCCGCTTGGAAATTCCGACGGCTTATCTGCACTCCGGCCGGAATGACCTGGAAGTGAAGGTCATCAACCTCTGGCCGAACCGGATCATCGGCGACCTGCAGCCGGGCGCCGGCCGGAAATGGACCTATACCGCTTCGAACTGGTACACGGCCGATTCTCCCTTGCTGCCTTCCGGCCTGCTGGGTCCGGTATCGGTGTCACGCATCCAGAAGTAAGGCGGTCAGTTCTTCGGGAGAGAGCCTGTCGAAACAGTTTTCGACGGGCTCTTTGCATAAGACCGCCTCGATGGCTTCGCGCGTGAAGCGACAGCCCTGCAAGGCTTCAGCGATGCGGTCCGCTGGAATGTTTCCCAGGAAATCGCCGCTGAAGCGGAGGCCGTCGATGCAGCCCGCCTTGAGGGAAAAGGAGGCTTCGACGCGGCCGCAGGCGAACTTCCTTGTCTTGTGGAAGGCCGCGGCAGGGGAGTGGCCGTAAATCCATTCCCAGGTGCGGTATTTTGCGGTGGCATCGGCCTCGATTTGCGCGATTTGCGCGTCCGTCAGGTGGATCTCCCCGTCATCCCCTGCCAGAAGGGCCTGTAAAGCCGCCTGGAATGCATGAATGTCCTCGAACTGGGGAAGATACTCCTTGAGGTTTGCGACGCGGCTGCGGACCGAAGAAATGCCTGCGGCGGACAGTTTGCTGCCGGGGGTGGCCAGCACCTGCGTGAGCGTGTCGATGTCGACATCGTACATCAGCGTGCCGTGGATCATCAGCCGGTCCTTGGAGACGCGCTTGGCATAGCCGGAGCATTTGCGTCCGTCCACGAGGATGTCGTTCCGACCGCTGACTTCCGCCGGAACGCCCAATGCGCGCAGGGCACGGGCCATCGTCTCCACATAGGCCGGATAGTCGGTCTCCAGGTCGCGGATACGGCCCGTGATGGTGTAGTTGAGATTCTGCAGGTCGTGATACACGGCTCCGCCGCCCGTCACGCGCCGGGCCAGGACGATGCCCTTTTCCCGCAGGTAGGGGAGATTGACCTCGGCGTACGCGCTTTGGTTCAGGCCTATAATGACGGACGGCCGGTTCTGCCACAGGTAGAAAACCGGCTCGTCCGCCTTGAGTTGTTCCAGGCAGAACTCGTCGAACGCCATGTTGAAGTGCGGATCGAGCGAGTTGTTCTGGAGGTATTTCATCGTATTAAAGGTTTCGTAAGTGGGAAGGATGGTTCAAAGGTGGTTGGACTTGTTCGCACTTCAAGTACAACGTACACGTTACCCTATCCCTAAAATCCCTTCCCTCGGGGAAGGGACTTACTATCGCCCTTCGGGCTCCAAGTTATCCGAGGAAGGCCAGTAGGATACCGGCCGCCACGGCGGAACCGATCACGCCGGCCACGTTCGGGCCCATGGCGTGCATCAGCAGGTGGTTCTTCGGGTCGATCTCGCGGCCCACGACTTCGGAAACACGGGCGCTGTCCGGCACAGCGGACACGCCAGCGTTGCCGATGAGCGGGTTGATCTTCTTCGCCGGGTTTTTGATGAAGAGGTTCATGATCTTCACGAAGAGCACGCCGCAGGTGGTGGCGATGACGAAGGAGAGGAGGCCGAGGCCGAAGATGAGGACGGACTTCGCGCTCAGGAACTTGTCAGCCTGCGTGGAGGCGCCCACGGTGAGGCCGATCAGCATCGTCACGACGTCGATCATCGGGCCGGCGGCGGTGTTCGCCAGACGGCGGGTCACGCCGCTTTCCTTCAGGAGGTTGCCGAAAAACAGCATCCCCAGCAGCGGAAGGCCGGATGGGACGATGAACGCAGTGGTGAGGAAGCCCACGATCGGGAAGATGATCTTCTCTTTCTGGGAGACCGAACGCGGGGCGGGCATCCGGATGAGGCGCTCCTTCTTGGTGGTCAGCAGGAGCATGATGGGCTTCTGGATCACCGGGACGAGGGCCATATAGGAATAGGCCGACACGGCGATGGCGCCCATCAGGTCCGGGGCCAGCTTCGAGGACAGGAAGATGGCGGTCGGGCCGTCCGCGCCGCCGATGATGCCGATGGCGCCGGCTTCGTTCGGGGCGAACCCGAACGCCAGGGCCAGGAGGTAGGCGCCGAAGATGCCCATCTGCGCGGCCGCGCCGATCAGGATGAGCCGCGGCTGGGAGATCAGGGCCGAGAAGTCGGTCATCGCGCCGATGCCGAGGAAGATCAGCGGCGGATACCAGCCCTGCCGCACACCCTGGTACAGGATGTTCAGGACCGATCCGTCCTCATAGATACCGATGTTCAGCCCGGGGAACATCGGGATGTTGCCGACGATCATGCCGAAGCCGATCGGAATCAGCAGCATCGGTTCCCACTCCTTCACAATGGCGAGCGTGATGAAGACCAGTCCGATGACGATCATCGCCACGTTCTGCCACGCGCAGTTGGCAAAACCGGTATATTCCCAGAACTGGGAGAGGGATTGGAAGATGTGCTCCATAAGGGGACTAGGCAATCGTTACGACCGGGTCGCCTTCCTGCAGGGTGTCGCCCTTGTGCACGTGGATGTCGGTGATGGTACCGTCCTTGGGGGCGGGGATCTCGTTCTCCATCTTCATCGCCTCCAGGATGGCGACCTTCTGGCCGGCCTTCACCTGCTGGCCTTCCTTGACGGAGATCTCGATGATTACGCCCGGAAGCGGGGAAGCGACCTTCTCGCCGGCACCGGCGGGCTTCGCCGCGGGAGCGGCGGCTGCGGGCGCAGCCTGTGCCGGGGCGGCCGCCGGCTGGGGAGCCGGAGCGGCGACCGGAGCGTTCTCGGACTCCACCTCATAGGTGGCGCCGTTCACGGTCACGTCGAACAATTTGCCTTCCTTGGGATTGACGGTCACATTATACTCCTTGCCGCCGATCTTGAACTTGTACTCTTTCATATCGCTGTATTTGTTTTATCTGGGTAATTTTCTGAAAATCTGCTTCTTGTCGTTCCAGGCGGAACCTTCCTTGGGACGCATCGTCAGGACGAAGGACTCGTTGTCATGGACGGCGTCGGAGAAGTAAAGATGCATGGCCATCGCGATGGCGGCATAGTCTTCGCCGCCCTGTTCCATGTCCATGGCGAGGGCGATGACGGCCGCTATCTCGTCGGTGAGAGCGCCGGCAGGCACTTCGGCCAGGCCGGCCTTCTTGCCTTTCTTTTCCTTCTTGGGCTTCGCAGGCTGGTTCTTCGCTTCGGCCGCCTTCTTGGCCGGACGGTCGAAGAAGAGCCAGAACAGGAACCACAGGATGGCGAGGGCGCTGAACACGACCGTGACCGCGACGAGGGAAAGGATGCCGCCGTACGGGTCCTTCTCCGCCATGGCTTCGGCCTTCGAAGCGGCGTTCAGGTCGCCGTTGAAGATGCCCGGGCTGGGAATGGTCGGCGTAGGGACGGCCTTGAATTCCCGTTGGCGCAGGTCGTGGGCTTCTTTCCGCATGGACATGCCGACCGGGATGCTGGCCGGGATGGCCAAAGAGTCGATGACGGTACGGCCGTCATTGGAGACGAGATAGACGGTGCTGCCGGGACGGACCTTGAAACTGGTGTAGAAGGTGCCGTCGTCGCCGTTGCCGCTGGCGTAGAACAGCGTGGTCTGGCGCGGGCCGATCTTGGTACGGAGGTCACCCTTGGGAATGATGCTCTTCTTGAGATTGGAGCGGTCGTCCGTCAGGAAGCACCCGGCGATGTTGACCGTCCCCTGGGAGGTGTTGAAGATCTCGATCCAGCCTCCCTGCCTTCCGTAGTCGTCCACGATGCCGGTGGAGTCCGGAACGGCCAGGGCCTCGGCGATGATGAGGTCGATGACGTTCTGGGCGCGGAGGCTCGTGAAACTGACCGCGAGAAGGGCCAGGATGAGGAGAATGCGCTTTCTCATAACGGAAGGTTGTCGTGTTTCTTGGCAGGAACTTCCTGCTGCTTGTTCGCGAGCTGCTCCAGGGCGCGGATCACGCGGAAACGGGTGTTCCGGGGCTCGATGATGTCGTCGATGTAGCCCTTCTGCGCGGCCTGGTACGGGTTGGAGAAGAGTTCCTCGTATTCTTTCTTCTTCTCGTCGAAGATCTTCTGGGCGTTCTCGGGATCGTCCTTCATGTCCTTCGCGTAGAGGACGTTCACGGCGCCGTCGGCGCCCATGACGGCGATGTTGGCCGTCGGCCAGGCGTAGTTCACGTCGCCGCGGAGCTGCTTGCAGCTCATCACGATGTGCGCACCGCCGTAGCCCTTGCGGAGGGTGACCGTCACCTTCGGGACGGTGGCCTCGCCGTAGGCGTAGAGGAGCTTCGCACCGTTGGTGATGATGGCGCCGTACTCCTGCTGCGTGCCCGGCAGGAAGCCCGGGACGTCCACCAGGGTGACGAGCGGAATGTTGAAGGCGTCGCAGAAGCGGACGAAGCGGGCGGCCTTGCGGGATGCGTTGATGTCCAGCACGCCGGCCAGCACGTCGGGCTGGTTCGCGACGATACCGACGCTGCGGCCGTTCATGTGCGCGAAGCCCACGATGATGTTCTTGGCGAAATCCTTGTGGACCTCGAAGAAACGGTTGTCGTCCACGATGCTGCGGATGACGCCGTACATGTCGTAGGCCTTGTTCGGATTGTCGGGGATGATGTCATTCAGGGCGTCGTCCGTCCGGCTCACCGGGTCGTTCGTAGCGGTCACGGGGGCTTCCTCCCGGTTGTTCTGCGGCAGGAAGGAAAGGAGTTCCTTGATGGTGGCGATGCCTTCTTCCTCGCTGGCGGCGGCGAAATGCGCCACACCGCTCTTTGAGGCATGGACGGAGGCGCCGCCCAGGGACTCGTGGTCCACGTCCTCGCCGGTGACGCTCTTGACGACCGCCGGGCCGGTGAGATACATGTAAGAGGTATTCTTGACCATCAGGGTGAAGTCCGTGAGGGCGGGGGAGTACACCGCGCCGCCGGCGCAGGGACCGAAGATGCCGCTGATCTGCGGCACCACGCCCGAAGCGAGGATATTGCGCTCGAAGATCTCGCCGAAGCCGGCGAGGGCGTCGATGCCTTCCTGGATGCGGGCGCCGCCGGAATCATTCAGGCCGATGACGGGGGCGCCGGCGCGGACCGCGAGGTCCATCACCTTGCAGATCTTCTCGGACATGGTCTTGGAGAGGGATCCCCCGGCCACCGTGAAGTCCTGGGCGAACACGTACACCAGGCGGCCGTCCACCGTGCCGCAGCCGGTCACTACGCCATCGCCGTCGAAGTGCTGCTGGTCCATGCCGAAGTTCGTGCAGCGGTGCTGGACGAACATATCGTACTCCTCGAAGCTGCCTTCGTCGAGAAGGAGCGCAATCCGCTCGCGGGCGGTCAGCTTGCCCTTGGCATGCTGGGCCTCGATGCGTTTCTCCCCGCCGCCGAGCCGGGCCTTCGCCCGCCGCTCGACCAGCTTCTGGATGTTGTCTGTCTGAATGCTCATGGTAGAATGGTTAAAAATCACACAAAGATAGTGATTCTTCAGCGAATGGACAAAAAAAAATCGCCGGAGCGACAGGGGCTCCGGCGACTTTTTTCATGGCTGAAGGATTACTCCTCGGCAGGCTTCATCGTGGTGTACACATTGGTGACGTCCTCGTCGTCCTCCAGGAGGCCGGTGAGCTTTTCGAGGGTGGCGCGCTGGTCGTCCGTGACCTCCTTGAGCTCCACGTTCGGAATCTGCTCGAAACCGCCGGAGGCGAGTTCGTAGCCGTTCTCCTCGATGTACTTCTGGATCTGGCCGTAGGAAGTGTAGTCGCCGTAGATGACGATCTCGCTGGTCACGTTCTCGTCCTCGTCCTCGATTTCCTGGCGGAAAACCTCGTCTGCGCCGAAGTCGATCAGTTCGAGTTCGAGCTCGTCCAGGTCGATGGGCTTCGCGGGATTCTCCTTGATGCGGAAGACGCACTTGTGGTCGAACATGAAGGCGACGCTGCCGCTGGTCTGCAGGGAACCGCCGCACTTGGTGAAGTAGCTGCGGACATTCGCGACGGTGCGGGTGTTGTTGTCGGTCGCGGCCTCCACGAGGTAGGCGATGCCGAACGGGCCGAAGCCTTCGTAGATGATCTCCTTGAAGTCACCGGACTTGGCCTCGGTGGCTTTCTTGATGGCGCGCTCGATGTTCTCCTTGGGCATCTGCTCGGACTTCGCCTCGGCGATGAGGGCGCGGAGGCGGGGGTTGCCCGTCACCTCGGCGCCGCCCTGCTTGACGGCGATGGTGATTTCCTTGCCCAGCTTGGTGAAGGTCTTGGCCATGTGGCCCCAGCGCTTCAACTTGCGCTCCTTGCGGAATTCAAACGCTCTTCCCATGACTAGAATTCGATGCGGGTGATGTACTTGTCGATGTCGGCGGCTTCGACAGCCTGCGGGTACTGGTCCTTGATCTGCTTGTAGCAAGCGAGGGCCTTGTCCTTGTCCCCGAGTTCCTCGGCGACCTGGCCGGCCTTCAGGAGGTAACCGGCGGCGAACAGGTTGTCCGCGGTCGCGGCGGCCTTCTCATAGGCGGCGAGGGCATTCTTGTAGTCCTCGAGACCCACATAGGCGTCACCGATGCCGGCCTGGGCGCGGGAGAGGAGGATCTTGTCCTCACCGGCGTACTTCTTGAAATACTTGACGGCCTTCTCGAAGTCGCCCAGCTGGAGGGCGCTGCCACCGGCATAGAGGTACACGGCTTCGCCGGCCTTCTTGCCATAGGTGCTGATGATCTCTTCGAAGCCCATGTTGTTGTCGTCCCCGTTCAGGGCAAGTTCGAAGTCGCCGGCGGCGAACTTCTGCTCGGCCTTGAACATTTCCTTCTGGGCCTCCGCCTTCTTGGGCTGGTAGATGAAACGGTTGTAAGCGAGGATCGCGAGGGCGATCACGAGGACGGCTGCCACGCAGCCATAGATGAGTTTGGCGTTCTTCTGGAAGAACAGCTCGGTCTTGGAAACGGCTTCAGCGGTCTTCTGCTGACGGAGTTCCTGCTCGGTAGGTTTGTTTGCCATATCTTTTCGTTTGTTATTAAATCAATGTAACTGCCCCCTATGGGCACATTCAGCCTGCAAAAATAGTAAAAAAATGTTATATTTGCAATCAAGAACGCATTGCCATGCCTACGCTCAAGAAAATCGTCGTCCAGGATTTCCGGAACATCGCCTTCCAGGAGCTGTCGTTCTCGCCGAATGTGAACTGCATCAGCGGGAACAACGGCGAGGGAAAGACGAACCTCCTGGATGCGATCTACTACCTGTCCATGACCAAGAGCGCCTTTCCCGCCCCCGACCGCTATAACTGGCGGTTCGGCACGGAAGGCTTCACCATCGGCGGTACATACCTGATGGACAACGGGCTGGAATCGCGTTTTTCCATTCGCGTGGGGGAAGGGGAGAAGAAACTGGTCCGGGACGAAAAACCCTGCATCCGCATCTCCGAGCACATCGGCGTCCTGCCGGTCGTGATGGTCTCTCCCGGCGACATCGCCCTTGTAAGCGAGTCTGGCGAGGAGCGTCGCCGGTTCGTCAACGGCGTCCTTTCGCAGATGGACCGCGGATATCTGGCCGCCGTCCAGACCTATAACCGGCTTCTGGTGCAGCGCAACAAGATGCTCAAGGACGGTAACGTGGACTGGGAACTGATGGACGTGTTTGACGCCCGGATGGCGGCCGCCGCGCAGCCCGCCTTCGAGGCCCGGAAACGTTTCTCGGAAGAGCTCCGTCCTGTCGTCCAGTCCTATTATAAACTCATCTCCGGAGGCAGCGAAGAAGTCTCCGTCGAATACCGGTCGGATCTTGCCAAGGCCCCGCTCGAGGAAATCCTCCGGGCCGGCCGCGAGCGGGACCAGGTTCTCCGGTTCACCGGCTCCGGCATCCAGCGGGACGATTTCCTCTTCACCCTGGACGGCCATCCCATCCGCCGCTGCGGCTCCCAGGGGCAGCAGAAGTCCTTCCTCGTCTCGCTCAAGTTCGCCCAGTATGAAATCATGCGGGAAGGCTATGGATATGCACCGATCCTGCTGCTGGACGATGTCTTCGACAAACTGGACATGAACCGCATCGGCAACCTCATCGGGATGGTCGCCGGCAGCGGGTTCGGCCAGATCTTCATCACCGACTGCAACAAGGTCCGCCTGTCCGGCATCGTGGACCGCATCACCGACGACCGCGCCTATTTCGATACGGCGGCCGGCGTCTTCACGAAAGTGGAGTAATGGCCGAGCACAAGAAACGCAACTACTTCATCCGCCGGAAAGAGGCGCTGACGATGGAGGAAGTGATCGAGGAGTACATCAAGTCCGCGAAACTGGCCTCCGGGCTCAATACGCAGCGTATCTTTGCCGCCTGGGACGCGTGCTCCGGCGCCGGTCCATTTACCTTGAAACGCTATTTCCGGAGCGGCACCCTCTATATCACCCTCAATTCTTCGGTTATCCGGAACCAGCTCTCCTTCCAGAAAACGGAGCTGGTCGAGAAGATGAACGCCACGCTGGCAGGGGACCGGCTCTTCACCTCCGACAACCGGACGGTCGGCTACATCCAGGAACTGGTGCTCAAATAAAAAAGCCGCGATCCGTTACGGAATCACGACTTTGTAGGTCTTGTTGCCCTTGTTCGTCAGTTTTTCGTCCCGGAGCCAGAGATTGGCTTCCTTCAGCCGCGCATAGGTGGTTCCGTGCTCGATGGCGAAGTCCACGAGGCTGGGGACGGGATAGTTCACGGTCAGGACATCTTTCGGCTCGATGTACGGATAGCGTTCGGCCATCGGAACGTTGAAACCGAAGGAGGCTGGATTCTCGAAGAACATCTTCACGGCCAGGAGGCGGAACATGTACCGGGCCGTCTCCTCGGGCAGCCACAGTTCCAGGGCCGAGGTCTGCTTCTGGGCCTCCCGGCGCTTGGAAATCCCGCCCTGGCCGGCGTTGTAGCTGGCCGCGACGGTCATCCAGTCCCCGTATTTCCGGTAGGCGTCCTTGAGGAACTTGCAGGCCGCGACGGTTTCCTTCTCGATGTTGTAGCGCTCGTCCACCTCCGGGGACACCTCCAGCCCGTAGGTCTGGGCCGTGGCCTTGGTGAACTGCCACAGGCCGGCCGCGCCCGCGACGGACAGGGCTTTCGGATCCAGGCTGCTCTCGATGGCCATGAGGTATTTCAGGTCCTCCGGGATGCCCTGCTGCCGCAGGATCGGGACGATCTGCGCGAAATACCGGCGCGAACGCTTGAGCATCAGCGTCGTATTCGTGTGCATGTAGGTAAACGAAATGAGCTCCCGGTCCATCCGCTCATAGAAGTCGGTGCGGTCGAATCGGATGGTGTCGCCGGCGAAGGCGACGTATTCCGGGACGGCCGGCGCCTGGGGGTGCAGGATCTGGGTCCAGGCCGGCTGGGCCTGGAGGACGGGCGTGGTGGCAAGCGCCAGGAGGAGGGGGAGGAGGATTCTTCTCATGAGGGCCGGTTGCGCTGGTACAGATAGCGTTTGATGCTGCCCTTGGGGGTCATCTCGAAGTCTTCCGGCATCAGCTCCAGGTGGGTGATGTGGGAGTAATTGGGGAAGAGGTGGTTCACGTCCTCCAGGTTGGCCTGGATCAGTTCGTCCAGTTCCTTGACGCGGAGTCCGTCCAGGTTCGCCTGCTTGTAGTCCGGATAGATCAGGCCCACCAGCTTGCCGTTATCTTCGATGACAAGGGAATGGACCACGTACGGGATATTGTTCAGGGCCGCCTCGATCTCTTCCGGGTAGATATTCTGGCCGTTGGCGCCGAGGATCATGCATTTCGTGCGCCCGCGCAGGTACAGATAGCCGTCATTGTCCAGGATGCCGACGTCGCCGGTGCGGAACCAGCCGTCCTGCGTGAAGGCTTCGGAGGTCGCGTCGGCGTTCTTGTAGTAACCCAGGAACACGTTCATCCCCTTGACCTGGACCTCGCCCGGAATCAGGTGCGGCGCCTTGGAATCGACCCGGATCTCGATGTTGGGGGCCGTCAGGCCGCAGGAATACATCCGGCCCTTGAACCAGCGGGAATAGGTGATGATGGGAGCGCACTCCGTCATGCCGTATCCGATGGTGAAGGGGAATTTGATCCGGCGGAGGGCACGCTCGACCTCGGGATTGAGGGCGGCGCCGCCGATGATGACTTCTTCGAAGTCGCCGCCGAAAAAGTCTTTCAATGCCTTGCACAGGTCGTCGCCTTCGGGAATGCTCCGCTTCATGGCCTTGTAGACCTTCTCGACGATGAGCGGGACGGCATAGACGACGTTGGGACGGATGTCGGCGAACGCCTCGGCAAGGACCTTCGGGCTCGGCGCCTTCGTGAGGAAATGGATGTGGCAGCCCATCACCATCTCGAAGAAGAACTCGAACATCATGCCGTACATATGCGCGGAAGGAAGGATCACCACCACGTTGGAGGTGTTGTCGATCATCGGGAGGTTCTCGTGCATGAAATAGACGTTGGACCAGACGGCGCGGTAGGGGATCATCACGCCCTTGGAGAAACCGGAGGTGCCGGAGGTGTAGCTCAGGATGGCCAGCTCGTCAGGCTCGTCCTTGTGATAGTCGAGGTCTTCGGGGCGGATCCCGCGCGGGTAGGCCTTCTTGTACATCTTTTCCAGCTGGGGCCTGGCCGCCTCGGAGGCGCCCTCCTTCAGGTGCAGGACCTCGTAGTCCTCGATCTGGATGACGGCGGTCAGGCCGGGCATATCCTCGGCGCTCAGGCCGTCCCAGATGACCCGTTCCACGAAGAGGATCTTCGCGTCGGAATGGTTCACCAGGTAGTGGATGTTCCCCGGCTTGAACTCGTGGAGCAGGGGGACGGGAACGGCCCCGTAGGTCATCGCGGCCAGGAAACAGACGGCCCAGTGGGCCTGGTTGCGGGAAATGATGACGACCTTGTCGCCGGGATGCACGCCGTAGTGTCCGTAGGCGAGGTGCATTTTCGCGATGCTGCGCGCAAGGTCGCTGTACAGCAGCGTCTCGCCCTTGTAGTTGGACAGGGCGGGACGGCGCCAGTTGTTGCGAAAACTCTTCTCGAGGAGTTTGTTGACAGACTCGGGTTTCAAATCATCAGTATTTAAGAAGTGCAAATATCGCGATTATAATCGAAACTGCGAAATCCGATTTTGCAAAAACTGTTCCTTTACCGGACCTTGGAGTCGCAGAACCAGCAGCGGAGGACGCCGTTTTCCGTGCGGCGGAACCGGTGCGGCGCGTGCTCGTTGTTGCAGATGCACTTCTTGTTCGGGCAGCGGAGTTCCGGGTCTTCTACCGGGGTCTCGTCGGTAGGCATGCCGTGCTCCGGGTCGTCCTTCCATTCCAACAGCTTGACAATCAGCGCCTCGCGCACGAACTTGCCATTCTCCACCTGGCGGAAGTAGGCGGCGCGCGGGTCGGCATCCACCTCGGTCAGGATCTCGTTCACGCGGGGGAGCGGGTGCAGGACGGCCATCTTCTCCTTGGCCAGGGACATGCGGGCGGCATCCAGCACGAAGCTGTCCTTCACGCGGTCGAATTCGTCCTCGTCCAGGAAACGCTCTTTCTGCACGCGGGTCATATACAGGACATCCAGTTCGCCCATCACTTCTTCCATCGTCGTCACTTCGCGGTAGGGGATGCCGGTGCGCTCGCACACATCCTGCTTGATGTAGTCCGGGAGCTTGAGTTCGTCCGGGGCGATGAGGATGACCTTGATGTCCTTGTACCGGGACAGGGCCTTGATCAGGGAGTGGACCGTCCGGCCGAAACGGAGGTCGCCGCAGAAACCGATGGTGATCCCGTCGATGTGGCCGAGTTCCCGCTGGATGGTCAGGAGGTCCGTAAGCGTCTGTGTCGGGTGGCTGTGGGAGCCGTCGCCTGCGTTGATGATCGGCACGGTCGATACTTCCGTGGCATACAGCTGGGCCCCCTCGATGTGATGGCGCATGGCGATCACGTCGGCGAAGCAGCCGACCACACGGACGGTGTCCTGCACGCTCTCGCCCTTGGAGACGGAGCTGCTGCGGGCGTCGGAGAAACCGAGCACGTTGCCGCCGAGTTCCATCATGGCGGAGGTGAAGCTCAGCCGCGTACGGGTGCTGGGCTCATAGAAGAGGGTGGCGAGTTTCTTGTGGGACATGCTGCCCTGGTAGCGTTCGCGGTGGGCGATGATATCCTGGGCCAGGGAGATGATCTCGTCAATCTCGGATTTGGTCAGGTCGGTCGGGTCGATGAGGTGTTTCATGTTCTTGTATGCGGTTATTCTTTGATCCAGCTTTCATCCGAAGGGTTGTCGCGGAAGGCAAGGATGCGTTCCTTCCAGCCCGGCCCGATGCGGCCCTCTTCCTCGGCCACGTCCACAAGGACGTCCAGGTTACAGAGGGAGTGGTTCTCGGTGTTCGCGGCGGCGATGCGTTCCAGGCCGCGCTTCATCCCGTAGGTGAAGATGCTCACGATGCCCAGCACTTCGGCGCCGGCCTCCCGGAGGGCTTCCACCACCTCGATGGCGCTGCCGCCGGTGGAGATCAGGTCCTCGATGACGACGACCTTCGTGCCCGGGTCCATCTTGCCTTCGATGCGGTTCGTCCGTCCGTGGGTCTTGGCCTCGCCGCGGACATAGCCCATGGGAAGGTCCAGGATCGTGGCCGTGATGGCCGCATGGGCGATGCCGGCCGTGGACGTGCCCATCAGCATTTCACAATCAGGATAATGGCGCTGCACGAGCTTGGCCAGCCCGTTTTCCACCTGCTCCCGCACGCGGGGCGCGGACAGCGTCAGGCGGTTGTCGCAGTAGATCGGGCTCTTGATGCCGCTGGCCCAGGTAAAGGGCTGTTCGGGCCGCAGGAACACGGCACCGATGGAGAGGAGGGAGGATGCAATCTGTCTTTCCATTATATAAACTCTTTGATACAACGCTCATAGGCGGCCACCGGGTCTTCGGCGGCGGTGATGGGACGGCCGACGACGATGAAGTCGGAACCGATTTCGCGGGCGCGGGCCGGGGTGGTGATGCGGACCTGGTCGTCCTTCCCGGCATCGGCGAAGCGGATGCCCGGAGTGACGGTCAGGAAGCCCTCCCCGCAGGCCTGCTTCACCATGCCGGCCTCCAAGGGGGAGCACACGACGCCGTCGAGGCCCGCTTCACATGCGTTCTGTGCGTATTTGACGATGGTGTCATTGATGGAGGCACCGATCAGGAGTTCATGCTGCATGACTTCCTGGGAGGTGGATGTAAGCTGCGTGACGGCGATCAGCAGGGGACGCGTCCCGTCCGGCCGGGTGAGTCCTTCCAGGGCTGCCTGCATCATCGCGACGGTGCCGGCCGCATGGACATTGACCATGTCAACATCCAGCGCGGAGAGCACCCGCATGGCTTTCTTGACGGTGTTGGGAATGTCGTGTAGCTTGAGGTCCAGGAAGATCTTGTGTCCGCGGGCCTTGATGTCGCGGACGATGGAAGGGCCTTCGGCATAGAAGAGTTCCATGCCGATCTTCACGAAAGGTTTGCGCCCCTCGGGGAAACGGTCCAGGAATTCCAGGGTGGCTTCGCGGCTGCTGAAGTCGCAGGCGATAATGACGTCTCTATTCATCATACGATTCCGATAATCTCTTGTAAAGTATTGATTCCCAACTCGTCCATCAGAACGGGAAGTTCGGCGACGATCTCCGGGCAAGCGAAGGGATTGCGGATGTTCTCCGCACCCACCTGCACCGCCGTCGCACCGGCCATCATCATTTCGACGACTTCCCGGGCGGATGCCACGCCGCCGCAGCCCATCACGGGAATCCGGCAGGCGTGCGCGACCTGGTAAACCATTCTCAGGGCAACGGGGAAGACGGCCCGGCCGGAAAAGCCGCCCATCTTGTTGGCGATCACGGGCTTGCGGCGGGCGATGTCGATCCGCATCCCGAGGAAGGTGTTCACGAGCGTGAGGCCGTCGGCCCCGGCATCCTCGCAGGCGCGGGCGATGGAGACGATGTCCGTCACGTTCGGGCTCAGTTTCAGGAAAACCGGCTTGCGGCAGACGGCCTTCACGGCCGCGGTCACTTCCGCCGCCGAAGTGGCCGAAGTTCCGAAGGCCATGCCGCCGTTGTGCACGTTCGGGCAGGAGACATTGACTTCGATGAGGTCGATGCCGCCGCAGGCATCGGCCTTGGCGCAGCATTCCACGTACTCGTCCAGCGAGAAGCCGCTGATATTGGCGATGACGCAGCCGTCATACACTTTCCGCAGTGCCGGAACTTTCTCGCCCACAAGCACATCGATGCCCGGGTTCTGCAGACCGACGGAATTGATCATCCCGCCTTCGCATTCGGCAATCCGGGGTGTAGGATTGCCGTAGCGCGCTTCCCGGGTGGTCCCCTTGAGGGAGATTCCGCCAAGGACGTTCAGGTCCATGTCCCCGGCCAGTTCCAGCCCGAACCCGAAGGTCCCGCTGGCCGGAACGACCGGATTCTTGAGGCGGACGCCGCAGAGGTCGACAGACAGATCCCTTACCATATCAGTTCCTCCTTCTTGAAAACCGGGCCGTCCTTGCAGACGCGCCGGGGGCCGTTTTTCGTTTGGATACTGCAACCGTAGCAGAAGCCTGCGCCGCAGCCCATCCGCTCTTCGAGCGAAGCTTCGCCGGGGCCTTCCAGTGTATTGCACACGACCTTCATCATCACCATCGGCCCGCAGGTATAGAAGTAGTCAAACGCAGGCCTTCCCGCGGCGATGGCGTCGGTCACGAACCCTTTGACGCCCACGGAACCGTCGACGGTCGAAATGAGCACCTCGTCGCAGACGGCGCGGAACTCGTCGGCAAGGATGATCTCGTCGGCCTTGTTGAATCCCAGCACCGCCGTGACGCGCTTCCCTTGCGCCTTCAGACGCTTGGCCAGCAAGAGCAGGGGAGGAACCCCCAGTCCGCCGCCAACCAGCAACGCCCGCTCCCGGCAAGCCTCCGGATCGAATCCCTTACCAAGTCCTGTCAACACCTCCAACTCACTCCCCACAGGCATTTCCGACAGCACCTTCGTCCCTTCTCCCACCACCTTGTAAACCAAAGTCATCCGCCCCTCCTCGCAGTCGCAAACTGACAACGGTCTCCGCAGGAAATACCCCGGAATCCCGATGTCCACGAACTCTCCCTCCTCAACCCCATTACCTTCCAGAACCATTTTGAAAGTTTTGGAAGCGATGAGCTCGTTTTCGGCAATTGTATAAAGGCTTTTATTCACTACTTATATTCTTCGTCAATGGTGGAGATACCGAGGGTGATCTCCTCCAGCACGTCCAGGAGCACGCGCACGGTCTCGAGGGCCGTGAAGATGGTCACGTTGTTCTCCACCGCGCAGCGGCGGATCCCGTAACCGTCCAGGTGGCTGGATTTCTGGTTGAGGTCGATGGTGTTGATCACGTACTTGACGTGGCCCTTGCGGAGCGCCTGGTAGATCTCGTCGCTGCCTTCGCGGAGCTTTTTCAGCGTCTTGGTACGGATGCCGTGCTCCTTGAGGAACTCGGCGGTGCCCTTGGTGGCCTCGATGTTGAAGCCCAGGTTGTAGAAGCGGCGGATCAGCGGCAGGGCCTCCTCCTTGTCCTTGTCGGCGATGGTGGCGAAGACGGTCCCGTAGGACTTGATGTCCATGCCGGAGGCCTGCAGGGACTTGTACAGGGCGCGGTTCAGGGACTTGTCATAGCCGATGGCCTCGCCCGTGGATTTCATCTCGGGGGAGAGGTAGGTGTCGATGCCCTTGATCTTGCCGAAGGAGAAGGCCGGTGTCTTCACGAAGTGCTTCTTCCGCTCCGGGAAGTACACTTCCGTGATGCCCTGGTCTTTCAGCGACTCTCCCAGCATCACCCGCGTGGCGATCTTCGCCATCGGGATGCCCGTGCTCTTGGAGATGAAGGGAACCGTGCGGGAACTCCGCGGATTGACCTCGATCACATAGACATCCTCGTTCTGGTCCACGATGAACTGGATGTTGAACAGGCCCACGATGCCGATTTCCTTGCCCAGCTTGACCGTGTCGTCGATGATCTCCTGCTTCACCTTCGGGCTCAGCGAGAAGGACGGATAGACGCTGATGCTGTCGCCGGAATGGATGCCCGTGCGCTCCACGTGTTCCATGATGGCCGGGATGAAGACATTCTCGCCGTCGCAGATGGCATCGACCTCCGTCTCCTTGCCTTGGATGTACTTGTCCACGAGCACCGGAGATTTCTCGTTGATTTCCACCGCGTTATGGAGATAGTGCCGGAGGGTGGCCTCATTGCCAACGATCATCATCGCGCGGCCGCCCAGCACGAAGCTCGGGCGCACGAGGACAGGATAGCCGATGTCCTCGGCCGCCTTCACGCCGTCCTCGACGTTCGTGACGGCATGGGCCTTGGGCTGGCGGATGCCGGTCTTCCGCATGATTTCCTCGAAGAGCTTGCGGTCTTCGGCGTTGTCGATGGCCTGGAGGCCCGTGCCGATGAGCGGGACGTCGAACTCTTCCAGCGGACCGGCCAGGTTGATGGCCGTCTGGCCGCCGAGGGTGACGATGACTCCGTCCGGCTTCTCGAGGTGGATCACGTTCATCACGTCTTCCGGGGTGAGCGGTTCGAAGTACAGCTTGTCGGAGATGGTATAGTCCGTGGACACGGTCTCCGGGTTGTTGTTGATGATGATGGCCTCATAACCGGCTTCTCGGATAGCCCAGATGGCATGCACGGTGGAGTAGTCGAACTCGACGCCCTGGCCGATGCGGATCGGGCCGGAACCCAGCACGAGGATCTTCTTGCGGTTCGAGGGGATGGACTCGTTCTCCTGCTCGTAGGTGGAGTAGAAGTAGGGAACATAGGTGTCGTGCTCGGCGCAGCAGGAGTCGATCATCTTGTACACCGGGACGATCCCGTTGGCGAAACGGAGCCGGATCACATCGGCCTCCGTCCAGTTCCAGAGCTGTCCGATGAACTGGTCGCCGAAGCCCATGCGCTTGGCCTCCTTCAGGATCTCCACGTCGCCCGGGGCCGCCTTGACCCGGCGCTCCATCCGGACGATGTTGTAGATCTTCTCCAGGAAAAGCATGTCGATCTTCGTGCGGTCATAGATGCGGGACAGGTCGATCCGCAGGCGCAGGAGCTGCGCGATGGCGTGGATGCGGTCGTCGGTCGGGGTGGAGATGTACTCCAGGAGCTTCTCCTCGGACCAGTCGTCGAACTTCTTCTTGTGGATGTGGCAGCAGCCGGACTCCAGCGAGCGCATCGCCTTGAGGATGCTCTCCTCCAGGGTGCGGCCGATGGACATGACTTCGCCCGTGGCCTTCATCTGGGTGCCCAGCTCGTTGGACGCCTCGCTGAACTTGTCGAAGGGGAAGCGGGCGACCTTCGCCACGACATAGTCGATGGCGGGCTCGCAGCAGGCGGGGGCGCCCGCCACGTTGATCTCGTCGAGGGTGAGGCCCACGGCGATCTTCGCCGTCACGCGGGCGATCGGGAAACCGCTGGCCTTGGAAGCCAGGGCGGAGGAACGCGACACGCGGGGATTGACCTCGATGATATAATATTTGAAGGACAGCGGGTCCAGGGCGAACTGGACGTTGCAGCCGCCGGCGATGTCCAGGGCGCGGATCAGGCGCAGGGCGCTGTCGCGGAGCATCTGATATTCCTTGTCCGTAAGGGTCAGTGCGGGAGCTACGACCATCGAGTCGCCCGTGTGGATGCCCACTGGGTCGATGTTCTCCATCGAGCAGATGGCGATGGCGGTGTCGTTCGCGTCGCGCATCACCTCGAATTCGATTTCCTTGTAACCCTTGATGCTCTTCTCCACCAGTACTTCATGGACGGGGGAGAGGTACAGGGCATTCCGCATCATGTCCTCCATCTCCTCCGGATTGTTGACGAAGCCGCCGCCCGTGCCGCCCAGGGTGAACGCCGGGCGCAGGATGACCGGATAGCCGATCCGTTCGGCCGCGGCGAGGCCTTCCTCGAGGCTATAGCAGATCTCGGAAGGGATCACGGGCTCGTTGATGGACAGGCACAGTTCCTTGAAGAGCTCGCGGTCCTCCGCCTTCTCGATGTTCTGGAAGGAAGTCCCCAGGATCTCCACGCCGCACTCTTCCAGCACGCCTTTCTTCGCAAGCTGGACGGCGAGGTTCAGGCCGGTCTGGCCACCGAGGCCGGGCACCAGGGCGTCCGGACGCTCGTAACGGATGATCTTCGCCACATATTCCAGCGTGAGGGGCTCCATGTACACCTTGTCGGCGATGTTGGGGTCCGTCATGATGGTGGCGGGATTGGAGTTCACCAGGATGACCTGGTACCCCTCTTCCTTGAGGGCGAGGCACGCCTGCGTGCCCGCATAGTCGAATTCCGCGGCCTGGCCGATCACGATCGGGCCGGAACCGATGACCATCACTTTCTTGATATCTGTCCTCCTAGGCATGGCGCTGCTCCTCCATCATTTGAATGAACTTGTCGAAAAGATACACGAAATCCTGCGGGCCGGGGGCCGACTCCAGGTGGAACTGGACGCCGGAAATCCGGTCCGCCTTGTTCTCGAATCCCAGCACATATCCTTCGGGGACCAGGACATGCGTCGGGGTGAGGCCGGTTCCCTCGACGGTGTCGAACCGGTAGGTCTGGTTCAGGACCGCGATGTTGATGCGGCCGGACGCCAGGTCGCGGACGGGATAGTCGCCGTGCTTGCCGCAGCCCATCTGCACGAGCTTCGCGCCGTAGGACAGGCCGATGGCTTCCATGCCGAGGCCGATGCCGAACACCTGTACGCGGCCTTTCAGTTCCTGGACCAGGGCGAGGATTTCCGGGGCCTCCAGGGCCGAAACCGGGCCGTTGGAGAGCAGGACGCCGTCCGGATTGAAGGCGAGGATGTCCTTCGCGGGGGTGTTGAACGGGACGATGGTCACGTTGCAGCCCCGCTCCTTGAGCCGGGAAAGGATGCTCTGCTTGATGCCGCAGTCCACCGCTACCACGTGGTACAGGTGGTTGGAAGTGCGGGTGACCCAGCGCTTGCGGCAGCCTACGCGGCGGACAAGGTCCGTCGGACGCGGCGTGGCCGCGATGAGGGCGAGCGCCTCTTCCTTGGGCATGTCCGCTTCCACGATGGCGGCCATGGGCCGGCCCGTGTCGCGGATGATCTTGGTGAGCATCCGGGTGTCCACGCCGCTCAGGCAGGGGATTCCGTGTTCTTCCAGTTCTTCTTCCAGGGTCTTGGTGTAGCGGAAGTTGCTGGGGGTGTCGCAGCATTCCCGGACCACCAGGCCGCCGATGTCCGTGCCGTGGGACTCGAAGTCTTCGTCCGTGATGCCGTAGTTCCCGATCAGGGGATAGGTCATCACAACGATCTGCTCGGCGTAGGAAGGATCCGAGATGATCTCCTGATAGCCGACGACCGAGGTGTTGAAGACGATTTCGCAGACTTTGCGGCAGTCCGCCCCGAACCCCGTTCCGTAGAACTCCTGTCCGGTTTCCAGCACCAGTTTCTTTGCGGGTCTGATCATTTTGTCAAGCTGTTATATACTGTTTTTCCTTGATAGACGGTCTTGAGGACCTTTCCGTATACCTCCCAGCCCTCGAACGGCGTGGCCCGGCCCATCGAGGCGAATTCGGCGCTGCGGATGATCCATGGGGTGTCCAGGTCCACTTCCACCCAGTCATCGGGCGTTTCCGGGAGGCGGAAGATGCGACGCGGGGCGGTGGACATAGCTTCCACCAGGCGTTCCAGGCTGATGCGTCCGGTTTTTACCAGGCGGGTGTAGAGAACGGGAAATGCCGTTTCCAGGCCCACGATACCCATGGCGCTGCCGGCAAGGCCCTTGGCTTTCTCTTCGACCGAATGCGGGGCGTGGTCCGTAGCGACGACGTCGATCGTGCCGTCGGCCAGTCCTTCGATCAGCGCTTCGCGGTCGCCGGCAGTCCGGAGCGGCGGATTCATCTTGAAGCGACCGTCTTCCTGGAGGTCGTCCTCGCAAAGGGTGAGGTAGTGGGGGCCGGTTTCGCAGGTCACTTTCACGCCACTCTTCTTGGCCTGGCGGATGATGTCCACGCTTTCAACCGTGGAGATGTGGCAGACGTGGTACCGGCAGCCGGTTTCGGCGGCCAGTTCCACATCCCGGGCGATCTGGCCCCATTCGCTCTCGGAGCAGATCCCTTTGTGTCCATGTTCCCGGCAATAGCGGCCATCGTGGATATAGCCTCCGCGGAGGAGGGTGTTGTCTTCGCAGTGAGCGGCGATAATGACGTCCTCGGCCGCAGCCGCGCGCATGGCTTCCCGCATCATCTCCTGGCTCTGGACGCCGCTTCCGTCATCGGAGAAGGCGACACAACGGCCTTTGAGGGCGTGGAAATCCACCAGCTCGAGTCCGCGCCGCCCCTTCGTGATGGAGCCATAGGGGAGTACCCGGATGAGGGCGTCCCGGTCGATGGCTTCCTGTTCCACGGCCAGATGCTCCAGGGAGTCTGGCACGGGATCCAGGTTGGGCATGGTGCAAACGAGCGTGTATCCGCCCCGCGCGGCGGCCCGGCTGCCGCTGCGGATGGTTTCTTTCCAGGTCTGTCCCGGCTCACGGAAGTGTACGTGAAGGTCGGCGAAGGCAGGGAGCTTTACCATGCTGAGCACATAAAAAAAAGACAACCCGTCAGGGCTGCCTACCAATAAAAAATAAGGACCTCATCGGTCCGACCGATGCCGAGTGTCTGGGATATGATGGACTTACTCAACATTCCGGATTGCAAAGTTACTGCTTTCCGAGGCAATTCTGCAAATTTTTTTCGCATAAAATTTCAACAAATTGCATGTGGAAAAGTTTTTCAAAAAAAAGCGGAAAGGATTTGCGACCCTCGGATATTCCGCGTAAATTTGCACTTCATTTGTAGAAATCTTATGAGCAAGGTAGCCATTATCATGGGCAGCGCCAGTGACTGGGACGTCATGTCCCCGGCTTGCGTCACCCTCGAAGAGTTCGGTATTCCCTACGAAAAACGAGTCCTCAGCGCGCACCGCAATCCCGGTCCGCTGGCCGATTATGTCCGGGCCGCCCGGGACAACGGATTCGACATCATCATTGCCGGCGCCGGAGGAGCCGCGCACCTGCCGGGCGTGATCGCCGCCCTGACCACGCTTCCGGTCATCGGTGTCCCGGTGAAGTCCAAGGCCCTGAACGGCCTGGATTCCCTCCTGTCCATCGTCCAGATGCCGTCCGGCATCCCCGTCGCGACGATGGCCATCGACGGGGCCAAGAATGCTGCCTTGTACGCTGTGGCCATCCTGGCTCTCCAGGACGACGCCCTCCGGAAGAAACTGGAGGATTTCCGCCAGCAGCAGAGTGACAAGGTACTTCATACGGTTATCTGAATACAATGCCCACCCCCGCCACACCGCGCCGGTGGGCATCTGATTTTAAGACTATGAACAACAGGCGCATCTTTGTAGAGAAAAAGCAGCAGTTCCGCGTGGAGGCCGCCAGCCTCCTCGCCGAGTTCAACGAAAACCTTTCCCTGAGCCTGGGCTCTCTCCGGCTCATCAACGTGTATGACCTGTTCGGCTTTTCCGACGACCTGCTGGAGAAGAGCCGCTACAGCGTCTTCGGGGAAGTGGTGACGGACACCGTCACCGACGACCTCCCGCTCGCGGGCAAGAAATACATCGCCGTGGAATACATCCCCGGCCAGTTCGACCAGCGGGCCTCCTCGGCCGTGGACTGTGTCCACCTGATCGACCCGGAAGCGGACATCGAGATCAAGAGTTCCCGCCTGGTGGTCTTCGAGGACACCGTCTCGGAGGAGACGCTCGCGAAGATCCGGCACTATTTCATCAATCCGGTGGAATGCCGCGAGAAGGACCTGTCCGTCCTCGCGCTCGGCGAGAAGGCCGACGTGAAGCCCCTTGAGGACCTGACGGGGTTCATCGACCTGTCCCCGGACCAGTACCCGGGGTTCTGCAAGGGCCATGGACTGGCGATGAACGCGGATGACCTCGGCGAGGTGGTGAAGTACTTCAAGTCCGAGGGACGGAACCCTTCCGAAACGGAACTCCGCATCCTGGACACCTACTGGAGTGACCACTGCCGCCACACGACCTTCACCTCCGTGCTGGAGGAAATCACCGTGGACGAGTCGTTCATGAAAGCGGAACTGGAATCCTCCCTCGCGCTCTTCGAGCAGATGCGGGCGGATCTCGGCCGCGGCAACAAGCCCCGCTGCCTGATGGAACTTGCGACCATCGGCGCCCGCTGGCTGCGCAAGCAGGGCAAGCTCGACGACCTGGAGGTGAGCGAGGAGAACAACGCCTGCAGCATCTTCGTCAACGTGGACGTGGACGGGAAGCCCGAGAAATGGCTTCTCCAGTTCAAGAACGAGACCCATAACCATCCGACCGAGATCGAACCCTTCGGTGGTGCGGCGACCTGTCTGGGCGGCGCCATCCGCGACCCGCTCTCCGGCCGAGCCTACGTGTATCAGGCGATGCGCGTCACCGGCGCCGGCGATGTGAACGCCTCCGTAGCCGACACCATCCCGGGCAAGCTGCCCCAGCGGATGATCTCCAAGAAGGCGGCTGCCGGCTATTCCAGCTACGGCAACCAGATCGGCCTCGCCACCACCCATGTCCGGGAAATCTATTCCAACGGATACACCGCCAAGCGGATGGAAATCGGCGCCGTCGTAGGTGCCGTGCGCGCCTCCGCCGTGCGGCGCGAGAGTCCCGCTCCCGGTGACGTGATCCTCCTGCTCGGCGGCCGTACGGGCCGTGACGGCATCGGCGGCGCCACCGGTTCTTCCAAGGAGCACACCGAGGCTTCCCTCGAAACCTGCGGCAGCGAAGTCCAGAAGGGTAACGCCCCGGAGGAACGTCAATTGCAGCGCCTTTTCCGCCGTCCGGAAGTGACGAAACTCATCAAGAAATCGAATGACTTCGGTGCCGGCGGCGTGAGCGTCGCCATCGGCGAACTGGCCGACGGCCTGGACATCTGGCTGGACCGCGTGCCTGCGAAGTATGCCGGTCTGAACGCGACGGAACTCGCGATCAGCGAGTCCCAGGAGCGGATGGCCGTGGTCGTGGAAGCGGCCGACAAGGCCCGCATGATGGAACTCTGCGCCGTGGACAACATCGAGGTCACCCACGTGGCCAATGTCACCGATACCGGCCGGATGCGGATGTTTTACGGCGACAGGAAGGTCTGCGACTTGACCCGCGCCTTCATCGACAGCGCCGGCGCGAAGCACTATGCAAAGGCTGCGGTCCTGCCCGTCGAGGACAAGGATCCGTTCCTGCGCGAACCGGCCGGAGATACCCTTGAGCAGCAGATGCTTTCCGTGATGGCCTCCCCGAATGTGGCTTCCCAGAAGGGCCTCGTGGAGATGTTCGACTCCACCATCGGCCGTTCCACCGTCCTGATGCCATACGGCGGCAAGCGGCAGACGACCGAGACGCAGGTCTCCGTCCAGAAACTGCCCATGGACCAGTACACCGAGACCGCCAGCGTCATGGCGTTCGGCTACAATCCGGACCTCGCCCTCTGGAGCCCGTACCACAGCTCTGCGTACGCGGTGGTCGAGGCCTGCACGAAGGTGGCCTGCGCCGGTGCCGACTACAGCGGCATGCGGTTCTCCTACCAGGAGTACTTCGAGCGCATGACCAAGGATCCGCACACTTGGGGCAAGCCGCTCAGCGCCCTGCTCGGCACGCTCAAGATGCAGAAGGAGTTCGGTCTGCCGTCCATCGGCGGCAAAGACTCCATGAGCGGCACCTTCGAGCACATCCATGTGCCTCCGACCCTCGTCGCCTTCGGCATCACGACCGTCGACGCCCGCCGCGTCATCTCGCCGGAGTTCAAGAAGGCCGGCAACCGGATCTATCTCCTGAAACATACCCCGCTCCCGAACCGGATGCCGGATACGGAGCAGCTGAAAGGGAATTGGGACTATCTGTATAAAGCCATCGGTACGGGCAGCATCGTTTCTGCCTGGTCGCTGTCTTACGGCGGCGTCGCCGAGGGCCTCGTAAAAATGGCGATGGGCAACGGACTCGGCGTGAACGTGACGGTTCCGGAAGAGGATCTCTTCTCCCTGGGCTACGGTTCCGCCCTGGTGGAAGCTTCGTCCTACCTGTCCCATCCTTGTGCCGTCGAACTCGGTGTCGTCACCGATTCCGGTATCCAGGTCAATGGCTGCGAAATGTCCCTGGAGGCCTTGGAAAAGGCCTATGAGGGCCGCTATTTCAAGCTCTATCCGCCACGGGTAAAGCCCGCTTTCGACGAGCCCGTCCCGGTCGTGGAGCCGGTCCCGTTCGACCCGAAGAACCTCGTCTATCCCGGCGCTCCGGTGGAGCATCCCGTGGTCTGCCTGCCGGTGTTCCCGGGTTCCAACTGTGACTACGATACCGCCAAGGCCTTCCGGAAGGCCGGCGCCGAGGTCCGTCCGTTCGTGTTCCGAAACCTCACCCCGGAGGATGTCCTCGGTTCCATCGACGCCCTCGCGAAGCAGATTGCCGAAAGCCAGATCCTGGCGTTCTGCGGCGGCTTCTCTTCCGGTGACGAGCCGGACGGAAGCGGCAAGTTCATCGCCGATGTCATCAACAATGCCAAGGTGGGCGCCGCCATCACGGACCTTCTGGCGCGCGGCGGCCTTGTCCTCGGCATCTGCAACGGTTTCCAGGCCCTGGTCAAGAGCGGCCTGCTCCCGTACGGGAAGCTGGGCTGTGTGACGCCGGATTCCCCGACGCTTTTCCGCAACGACATCAACCGCCACGTTTCCCTGATGGCCACGACCGAAGTCGCCACGGTGAATTCTCCCTGGCTGGCCGGTTTCAGCAAGGGCGAACGCCACAGCATCGCCTTCAGTCACGGCGAAGGCAAGTTCGTCGTGTCGCCGGAACTGGCGAAGGAACTCTTCGCGAAGGGGCAGGTGGCCTTCCGCTATGTGGACAATCCGAACGGTTCCCATTACGACATCGAGGGCATCGTGAGCCCCGACGGACACATCCTGGGCAAGATGGGCCACAGCGAGCGCTATGAGGACCATCTGTTCAAGAACATCGCCGGTAACTGCCGGCAGCCTATCTTCGAAAACGCAGTCGCTTATTTCAGAAAACAACGATAAATGACCAAGAACGAACTTATCTTCAACGGAAACGAGAAGCAAGTCTTCTCCACCGACGACCCTACCCGCGTCATCTTCCGTTATAAAGATGTGACGACCGCCTACCACGGCGTCAAGCGGGCCCGCTTCGCCGGCAAGGGCGCGCTTACGAACCAGATTTCCGCCCTCCTGCTGGGCTATCTCAACGAGAACGGCGTGGAAACCCACTACATTGAGACCATCGACGAACACGAGCAGTTGTGCCGAATGATCGAGATCATCCCTCTCGAGGTCGTGTACCACAACCGGATCGCGGGCTCCCTGGCCACCAAACTGGGGGTCGACGACGGAATGAAGCCGGAGAATACGATCTTGGACCTGTGCTACAACAACGACGAGTTGGGCGACCCGCTCATCAATCGGGACCAGGCCGTCGCGCTGAACCTCGCGACCTACCGGGAGCTGGACCTGATGTACGACATTGTCCGCCGTTCCGGCAAGCTCCTGACCGATCTCCTGCACAAGGCGGGCATCGAACTGGTGGACGCCAAGTTCGAGTTCGGCCGGGCGGCAGATACGGGCGCCATCATCATCTCCGACGAGCTCAGCCCCGACACCTGCCGGATGTGGGACGAGGAGACGGGGGAGCGCCTGGACAAGGACCGCTTCCGCCTGGACCTCGGAGATATGGTCGCTTCCTACGGCATCGTCCTGGAAAAATTGAAAAAAGTAATGAAAGCAGAATAAGATGGGTGTACTGGCAGTTTACGGCGTTCAGGACGCCTCGACCTACATTTACTACGGTCTCCACAACCTCCAGCACCGCGGTCAGGAAGGCGGTGGCATCGCCACCTTCGACGCCCGCGGCGAATCCCACCGCTATCGCGGCCTGGGGCTGCTGAACGAGATTTTCAACAACGGCCAGGTGAGTAAGCTCCAGGGTTCCCTGGGCATCGGCTGCGTCAAGTACGCGAACGCCTCCCGGGGCGGCCTGGACAATGTCGGGCCTTTCTTCTTCCGCCACCATTCCGGCGATTTCTGCGTCGCGAGCGACGGCAACCTCGTGAATTCCAGGCAGATCGCCGAATACCTGGAGAAGCGCGGCACCATCTTCCAGACCGACACCGACGCCGAACTCCTGGCGCACCTGATCAAGAAGAGCGCGTGCGAGGACCGTATCGTGAACATCGTGAAGGCCCTGAATATGATGGAGGGCGGCTACACCTTCGTGATCATGACGAAGAACCGCATCTATGCCGCCCGCGACAAGTACGGCATCAAGCCCCTGTGCATCGGCAAGATCGGCGACGGGTACGTCGTCAGCAGCGAATCCTGCGCGTTCGGCATCATGGGCGCGGAGTTCATCCGCGACGTCCGTCCGGGCGAGATCATCTCGTTGGACCACCACGGCATCCGCAGCACGATCTTCTCGAAATTCTGCAAGCACCGGATGTGCGGGATGGAATACATCTATTTCGCGCGTCCCGACAGCGACATTGACGGCTGCAATGTCCATGCCTACCGCAAGGAAGCCGGCCGGCGCCTGTACCGGGAGTGCCCGGTCGAGGCCGATATGGTCGTGGGCGTGCCCGAGTCCAGCCTGAGTGCCGCGATGGGCTATGCCGAGGAAAGCGACATCCCGTACGAGATGGGCCTCATCAAGCACAAGTATGTGGGCCGTACGTTCATCGAGCCGGTCCAGTCGATGCGCGAACTGGGCGTGAAGATGAAGCTTTCCCCGGTGTACAGCATCGTCAAGGGCAAGCGCATCGTCCTGGTGGACGACTCGATCGTCCGCGGTACGACTTCCCTGAAGATCGTGAAGCTCCTCCGCGAGGCGGGTGCCACGGAGGTCCACGTGCGCATCGCCAGCCCGATGATGCGGTTTACCTGCCACTACGGCGTGGATACGTCCACCCCGGAAGAGCTCCTGTGCTCGCACCGGACGCTGGAAGAGGCCTGTGCGGCCATCGGAGCCGACTCTCTGGGCTACCTGAGCCCGGAATCGACGCGCGCCTCCGCCTTCGGCTGCGCCGACCCTTGCCAGGCTTGCTTCACGGGCGAATATCCGACCCTTTTGTATGACGAAGAAATCAACGACTAGACTATGGCGAAAACCTACGAAAACGCGGGCGTGAACCTCGAAGCGGGGTATGAAGTGGTCCGCAGGATCAAACAGCACGTCGCATCCACGCGCCGGATCGGGTCGATGGGCAACATCGGCTCTTTCGGCGGCATGTTCGACCTCTCGGCCCTCGGCGTCAAGGAACCGGTCCTCGTGAGCGGGACCGACGGCGTCGGCACCAAGCTCAAGATCGCCTTCGCGATGGACAAGCACGACACCATCGGCATCGACGCCGTGGCGATGTGCGTGAACGACGTCCTTGCGCAGGGCGCCGAACCCCTCATCTTCCTGGACTATGTGGCGCTCGGCCACAACATTCCGGCCAAGGTGGAAGCCATCGTCGCCGGCGTGGCGGAAGGCTGCCGCCAGGCGGGCTGCGCCCTCGTGGGCGGCGAAACGGCCGAAATGCCGGGCATGTACGAGGATGGCGAGTATGACATTGCCGGTTACACCACCGGAGTCGTCGAGAAGTCCAAACTCATCGACGGGTCGAAGGTGAAGGTGGGTGATGTCCTGGTGGGCGTCGCCTCCAGCGGTGTGCATTCCAACGGGTTCAGCCTCGTGCGTAAGATCGTGGCCGACGCCGGCCTGTCCTATGATACGCCGATTGCCGAATTCGGCTACCGGAAACTCGGTGAGGTGCTCCTCACCCCGACGAAGATCTATGTGAAGCAGATGCTGGAAGTGATCCGCCAGTGCGATGTCCACGGTATCTGCCACATCACGGGCGGCGGCTTCGACGAGAACATTCCGCGCGTACTGCAACCCGGCCAGGGACTCGAGATCCACGAGGGGACCTGGGAGATCCTGCCGGTGTTCAAGATGCTGGAGAAGTGGGGGAATGTCCCGCACCGCGAGATGTTCAACATCTTCAACATGGGTATCGGCATGATCGCCGTCCTGGATCCTTCCGAGGCCGACAAGGCCATCGACATCCTGAAGAACCGCGGGGAGAAGGCGGCCGTCATCGGCAAGGTCACGGACAAGCCCGGGGTCAATATCGTCCTGCAATGAAGAAGCAGTTAGCGGTATTCGCCAGCGGGACCGGCACCAACTTCGACGCCATCGCTCGCGCCTGCGCCGACGGCGTCCTGGATGCCGAGGTGGCCGTGATGGTGTGTGACAAGCCCGGCGCCGCCGTCATCGACAAGGCGGCGCGCTACGGCGTGGACACCTTCGTCTTCTCGCCCAAGAGCTATCCTTGCAAGGCCGCCTTCGAAGCGGAGATCGTCAAGGTCCTGGATGCCAGGAAGATCGACCTCGTGTGCCTGGCGGGTTATATGCGCATCGTCGGGGAAACCCTCCTGAACGCCTACGAAGGCAAGATCATCAACATCCATCCGGCCCTGCTCCCGGCCTTCAAGGGCGCCCATGCCGTCGAGGACGCCGTTGCTTATGGCGTCAAGGTGTACGGCATCACCATCCATTGGGTCAATGCGGACCTGGACGGGGGCAAGATCATCGCCCAGCGCGCCTTCGAGTACGACGGGAACGACCCCGCGGAGGTGCATCGGCTCGGGCAACCCATTGAGCATAAACTGTATGTAGAAACCATAGCGAAACTGATCAAAGAATGAGAGCGTTAGTTAGTGTAAGCGACAAGACCGGCCTCGTGGAGTTCGTCCAGGGCCTGGTGGACCTGGGTTGGGAAATCATCGCCACCGGCGGCACCCAGAAACTCCTCGAGTCCAAGGGGGTCAAGACCATCGGCATCAGCGAAGTCACCGGCTTCCCTGAGATCTGCGACGGCCGCGTGAAGACCCTGCACCCGAAGGTGCATGGCGGCATCCTCGCTCGCCGCGACGTCCCGGCCCACATGGAAACCCTGAAGGAGAACGGCATCGAGACCATCGAGCTCGTGTGCGTGAACCTGTATCCGTTCCGGCAGACCATCGCCAAGGAAGGCGTGACGCTGGAGGATGCCATCGAGAACATCGACATCGGCGGTCCGTCGATGGTGCGCAGCGCCGCCAAGAACTGGCGGGACGTCACCATCGTGTGCGATCCCAACGATTACGGCACGGTTCTCGCTGAACTTCGCGAGAAGGGTTGCACGAGCCCGGAAACCCGTCTGAAACTCTCCGCCAAGGCCTATACCCACACGGCGGAATACGACGCCTGCATCGCCACTTATATGCGTAAGCAGGCCGGCCTGCCCGAGAAACTCTTCCTGGAGTTCGACATCAAGCAGGGCCTCCGTTACGGCGAGAACCCACACCAGAGCGCGAACTTCTATGCCGCTCTCGAGCCCGCTCCGTTCTCCCTGGCCTTCGCGAAGCAGATCCAGGGCAAGGAACTGTCCTACAACAACATCCAGGACGCCAATGCGGCCCTGAACGTGCTGCGGGACTTCGACGAGCCCTTCTGCGTGGCCCTCAAGCACATGAATCCCTGCGGCGCCGCGGTGGGCAAGACCATCGAGGAAGCCTGGCAGGCCGCCTATGAGGCCGACAAGGTGAGCATCTACGGCGGCATCGTGGGCGTGAACCGCGAACTTACCGCCGAGGTGGCCCGCGGCATGAAGCCCATCTTCCTGGAGATCGTCATCGCCCCGTCCTACACCCCGGAAGCCCTGGAGATTCTCTCCACCAAGAAGAACCTTCGCGTGATGCAGGTCGACATGACCCGTACCGACGCCCCGGTTCCGCAGTATGTGAGCGTGAACGGCGGTCTCCTGGTCCAGCAGCTGGACACCCAGGTGGAAACCGTCACCCCGGAAATGTGCGTGACGAAGGTGAAGCCCACGGAGGCGCAGCTGGCCGATGCCAACTTCGGCTGGAAGATCGTCAAGCACGTGAAATCCAACGCGATCGCGGTTGTCCGTGACAACCACACCATCGGGGTGGGCGCCGGCCAGACGAACCGCGTCGGCTCCGCTGAAATCGCGCTCAACGAGGCGAAGGCCGCCGGCTTCACCGAAGGCCTCGTCCTCGCCTCCGACGGCTTCCTGCCGTTTGACGACACCGTCGCCCTCGCTGCGAAATACGGCGTGACGGTCATCGTGCAGCCGGGCGGCAGCATCCGCGACGCGGACGCCATCGCCAAGGCCGACGAACTGGGCATCACGATGCTCTTCACCGGTGTAAGACATTTCAAGCATTAGAATCGTATGGGTCTCGTTTATCCGCTTCCCTCCCAGAATGCATCCCTCGGCAGCAAGGTCATCGACCTGGAGAGCTGCCTGGGGAAAACCGTCCTCGTCATTGGCGGCGGCGGACGCGAACACGCCATTGTCGATGCGCTGAGCCGGAGTCCGCAGGTCTCCAAGATCTATTGCGCCCCCGGTAACGCCGGTATCGGCCTGAAGGCGTTCAATGTCGCCCTGAAAGATACCGATGTCGAGGGCCTGAAGAACTTTGCGCTGGAAAACGCCGTGGACCTGACCGTCGTCGGGCCGGAGGCGGCGCTGGCGGCCGGCCTCACGGACGCCTTCCGCGCCGCAGGCCTCGCGGTGTTCGGCCACACGAAGGCCGCCACGGCCATCGAGAGCTCCAAGGAGTTCGCCAAGCGGCTCATGGAGAAATACGGCATTCCCACGGCCTCCTATCAGGCTTTTTCGGATTACGACGAGGCGCTGGCCTATGTCTCCGCCCGTCCGTTCCCGGCCGTTCTCAAGTATGACGGCCTGGCTGCCGGCAAGGGCGTAGTGATTGCCCAGGACCTGGAGGAAGCGAAGGCGGCGCTCGCCAGCATGCTGCTGGACGAGGCCTTCGGCAAGGGCAGGGTAGTGGTGGAAGATTTCCTTACCGGCCCCGAGTTCTCCTTCCTGTGCTTCGTGGACGGCGATCGCGTCTATCCGATGCCGCTTTCCCAGGACCACAAGCGCGCCTTTGACGGTGACAAGGGCCCGAATACGGGCGGCATGGGCGCCTACACGGGCCTTCCGTTCATCACGGAAGAAGACCGCGAGTTCGCCTACAAGGAGATCATGTGCAAGGCCGCGGAGGCGATGGTGGCCGAAGGCTGCCCGCTCTCCGGCGTCTTGTACGGAGGTCTGATGAAGACCCCGCAGGGCATCAAAGTCATCGAGTTCAACGCCCGCTTCGGCGACCCGGAGACGGAAGTCGTCCTGCCGCTCCTCGAGAGCGACATCTACGACATCTTCGAGGCGGTCGCCCTGGGCCGGGAAACGGCCGAGCCGGTCTGGCGCCAGGGCTTCTCCCTGGGCGTCGTGCTGGCCTCCAAGGGCTATCCGGGCTCCTACCAGAAGGGCTTCGCCATCAACAACCTGGACCAGGTCGATGCGCATGTGGCCCACATGGGCACCGCTTTCAAGGACGGCCAGCTCGTCACGAACGGCGGCCGTGTCCTGATGGTCATCGCCGAAGGTCCGACCATCGCCGCCGCCCGCGAAAAGGTCTATGCCGAGGTCGCCAAGATCGACTGTGACAACCTGTTCTACCGCAACGACATCGCGCACTGCGCATTTGAATAGTATGGGAAACATCATCGACGGAAAGGCGCTCAGCGCCGCAGTGAAAGAAGAAGTCAAGGCCCAGGTGCCCGAACTGGAAGCCAAGTACGGCCGCAAGCCGTGCCTCGTGGTCATCATCGTAGGGGAGAACCCCGCCAGCCAGGTCTATGTACGGAACAAGGTGAAGGCCGCGGCCTACACGGGCATGGAATCCCGCCTGGTCGAACTCCCCGCCGACATCAGCGAGGCGGCCCTCCTGGACCACATCAAGGCCCTGAACGTGGACCCTGCCGTGGACGGTATCCTGGTGCAGCTCCCGCTTCCGAAGCACATCGACGAGGAAAAGGTCATCGACACCATCGTCCGTGAGAAGGACGTCGACGGCTTCCACCCCGGCAACGTGGCGAACCTGTGGCTGGGCAAGGACTGCATTGTCCCGTGCACGCCTGCCGGCGTGATGCGGATGCTGGATTCCATCGGCGTGGACCTGAAAGGCAAGAATGCCGTCGTCGTGGGCCGCAGCAACATCGTGGGCAAGCCGATGGCGAAACTCCTGCTGGACCGCCACGCGACGGTCACCATCGCCCATTCCCGCACCGCCGACCTCGGCGCCGTCTGCCGCACGGCCGACGTCCTCGTCGTCGCCGTGGGCCGCGCCGGCCTCGTGACCGGCGACATGGTCAAACCGGGCGCCGTGGTCATTGACGTGGGCATGAACCGCAACGCCGAAGGCAAGCTCTGCGGCGACGTGGACTTCGCGTCCGCCGAGCCCGTCGCCTCCTGGATCACCCCCGTTCCCGGCGGCGTCGGCCCCATGACCATCGCGATGCTGATGAAGAACACCATCGCCTGCTTCCTCTCCCGGCAGCAAGCGTAATCCGCTATGCGAAAGCTGGTTTTCATCATGATGGCCCTGTCGGTTTCGGCAGGGCTTTGGGCACAGGTCAAGGTGGCGAAACCGGAGGACCACGGGATGGATCCGGAGCGGCTTGCCCGGGTGGACGCGGTCATTGACGATGCCATCCGGGGCGACCTGTTCAACCCCGAGACCACCTTGATGCACACCGGCTACACCGGCACCTCCCTGGTCATCGACCTGGACACCCAAACAGCCATCGTCCTCCTCACCAACCGCGTACATCCCACCGACGACGGCTCCGTTTCCCGCCTCCGCGCCCTCGTCTCCATCATTGTCGCGGGTGCGATCCTGTATTGATATGCTGATGGGAAAAGCCTATCATACCAAGCACGATGCCCGGAAGGGGCTGGAGGACTTTGAGTTGTCCCGGCATCCGAACGGGACCAAGGCGAAGGGACTGCGGAAGGTGCTTCGGACGCGGATGAAGAATGCCGCCGTCGCGTTCCCGAGGGACCGGTTCGGATGGGCTGAAGAGATGAGCTCGCGGCTCCGCGGGGGGCGGCGGAATGTCCATAAAGCAGCTCGGCAGGAATCTCAGTTGGAGATCGCTGCCGAGCTCAATCAGGAATAAGGAGGCGTCGTCCTATTTCTTGACGACGTACTTGTCGAAGAAATCGAGGAAATAGGGCCAGTTGGGACCGGACTCATGGCCGCCGTCGTGCTGACGGAAGGCCAGTTTGCCCTTGATGATGCCCACGTTCGTGCCGGGGTACAAATCTGTGTCCATGCCCTTCTCGCCCAAGAGCTCATAGACCGGCGTGGCCTTGACGGTAGCCATGAACATGCCGATCAGGTCCTGCCACTTGTCCGCATCCCAGGTGCCGCTGGAAATGAAGCAGGGGCGCGGGGCGCAGAGGGCGATGAGTTCGTGCTGGTCCACGGGGAGGTCGTTCTCCGTGAGCGGATCAGCTCCGTATTTGATGAAGTTGCCGCACATCCAGTGGTATTCGCCGGCGTCGGCGAGGTTGCCCAGGCTTTCGCCGCAATTGCGGCGCCAAGGGGAGGAACCGCCTTCGCCGGCCGAGGCCACGAGGGCCGCCGCGAAGCGCTCGTCGAACGCCATGGTCACCAGGGCCGCCTTGCCGTTGCGGGAAACGCCCTCGATGGCCACTTTCGTCGCGTCGAACTCGCGCGTCGTCTCGAAGTAATCCACCAGCTTGGACGCGCCCCAGGCCCAGGCGCGGAGAGCGCCCCAGTCCGTGGGCTTGCGGTAATCCCCCTTGTTGGTGAGACCGACGATACCCTGGCGGAGTCCGTGGCCGCCGTCGGCCTGGATGCTGCCCGTGACGATGACCGCCGCGGCCCAGCCCCGCTCGACGACCTGCTGCTGCCAGGATTTGGGACGCGGCCGATCGTTGCCGCCGGGGAAGTTGAAACTCATGCCGGCGGGCATGATGAAGCCGAATTCCATGATGACGGGAAGCGGGCCCTTCGCCGCCTCCGGCCAGGTCACCTGGGCCTGGATGCGGACCTCGATGGACGGGCAGGCGGAATTGTCCGCCACGCCGGCAAGGTCGCGCCGGATGCACGGAATGCCGTCCATGTCGATCTTTTCCTCCTTCACAATTTCCCACTTGATGGCGGGGACGTTCTCCGGAACACGGCCATAGACCTCGTCCTCGAAGATTTTCACCAGCTCCGGACGGCGCACTTTGCGCCACATCTTCGCATCCTTCACCTTGCGGCCGTCGAAAGTGACGAGCGGATCGGGATAGTAGATCCAGGGATTGGCCTTCATCTCGTCATAGTTGGGGGCGCGGTTCGGGTCGTCCGTGTAGGCGTCGCGGCCGGGGCGCACGGACGTCAGGCCGAGCTGGCCGAGCATCTGCGCATGGTCCGCGTTCGTGAGTGCATTGAGGGAGTCCCGGTTCACCCGGGGCATGCCCGGGAACTGGGCCGATGCCTGGCCCTGCGCAAACAGCAGGGCGGCGGAAAGGATTAGGACAAGTCTTTTCATGGGGTTTGCAGTGCCTTAATTTCCGCTAAGTTAAGATTTTTTGCGTAACTTTGAAACGACATGAAACGGATTCTGACAATACTGTGGGCCCTGGCCGGCATCTCGTCCGGCGTTTTCGCGCAACATGCGCACTATGTGGACCCTTTGATCGGCACGTCCGGCATGGGACATACCTTCCCGGGCGCCTGCGTTCCCTTCGGGGGCGTGCAGCTATCGCCCGACACGGACATGATCCCGCACAACATCCAGGGCGTGTACCAGCCGCGCACGTATGAGTACTGCGCCGGGTACCAATATGGGGACAGTACGATCGTGGGCTTCAGCCACACGCATTTCAGCGGTACCGGACATTCCGACCTGGGCGACATCCTGCTCATGCCGGGAACGGGGAAGATCCATTTCGTTCCCGGAACGGCGGAGGACCCGGATTCCGGCTACCGGCAGCGTTTCAGCCATGATACCGAATCGGCGGGCGCCGGCCATTATGAGGTCACCCTGGCGGATTCCGGCATTCAGGTGGAACTGACTGCCACCCGGCGCGTGGGGGTGCATCGATATACGTATCCGAAAGGGGAGGAGGGCCATCTGGTCCTGGACTTGGACCATGGCATCTACAACTATGACGGCAAGACGCTGTGGGCGGAGGTCCGCGTGGTGAGCCCGACCCTTGTCACGGGGTATCGGATCACGAACGGATGGGCCCGGACCAACTACACCTATTTCGCGATGGAGTTTTCGCGGCCGGTGCTGGAATATGGCTGGAAGGACAAGGCGCCCGTGGCATATAACGGCGGCTACGGCAAGTTCCCCCAGTTCGTCGATTTCCCTGAAATGGCGGGCCGGAAGCTGGTGGCGTGGTTCCGGTTCGACACGACAGACAGCCCGGAATTGACCGTCAAGATCGCCCTTTCCGCGACGGGGACCACCGGTGCGCTGAAAAACCTGCAAGCGGAGGCGGAGGGAAAGTCCTTCGATGTCCTTCGTGCCCTGGCGGAAGATGCCTGGGAAAAGGAACTCGCCTGCATCGACATCGACGGATCCGAGGCGGAAAAGACGATGTTCTATACCTCCCTGTACCACACGATGATCAATCCGTCGGTGTATATGGACGTGGACGGCCTCTATCGGGGCCTGGACCATGAACTGCATCGGGCAGAGGGATTCACGAACTATACCGTGTTCTCGCTCTGGGACACGTACCGGGCGGAGCACCCGCTGCTGGCGCTCCTCAAGCCCCATCAGGCGGAGGATATGGTCGCCTCCATGCTCAAGCATTACGAGCAGAGTCCCCACCACATGCTCCCCATCTGGAGCCACATGGCCAACGAAAACTGGTGCATGACCGGCTACCACAGCGTCTCCGTCCTGTCCGATGCCATCGCCAAGGGGCTGAAGGTCGATGGGAAGGAAGCCTTGGAAGCCATGGTTTCCACCTCGTCGATTCCGTGGTACAGCGGGCTGGGAGAGTACATCCAACTTGGTTTTGTTCCGCTGGAAAAGACGTCTACCGCCGCCAGCAATACCCTGGAATATGCCTATGACGACTGGGCCATTGCCGCGGCTGCGGAAAGACTTGGTAACGAAAAGGTAGCGGAAAGATATCGCGCCCGCGCCGGCTATTACAGGAACATTTTCGATCCCGCGCTGGGCCTTGCGCGGCCACGGTATGCCGACGGCTCCTTCAAGGAGCCCTTCGACATCAAACAGACGGTCGGCCAGGGTTTCATCGAAGGTAATTCCCTGAACTATTCCTTCCACGTGCCCCAGGACGTACCCGGGCTGATGACGCTGATGGGCGGGGACAGGAAGTTCATCGCGAACCTGGACGAGCTCTTCGGCAGCGATCTCCCGGAATACTGCTATGCCGACAACGAGGACATCACGGCGGACTGTCTCCTGGGCGGTTATGTCCATGGGAACGAGCCCAGCCACCACATCCCGTACCTGTATGCCTGGACCTCGGAGCCCTGGAAGACGCAGTATTGGGTCCGCGAGATCGTGGACCGTTTCTATCGGCCCGAAATCAGCGGCCTGGGCGGGAACGACGACTGCGGCCAGATGAGCGCCTGGTACATCTTCACCGTCCTCGGGTTCTACCCGGTGTGCCCGGGAACCGACCAGTATGTGCTGGGTGCGCCGTGCATCCCTTATGCCAAGGTGACGCTGGATAACGGCCATACCCTGGAAATGAAAGCCCCGGGGCTCAGCGCCCGGAACCGCTATGTCAAGTCCGTGAAGCTGAACGGAAAACCGGTCGACCGGCTGTTCCTCACCCATGCGGAACTGCTGGAAGGCGGCACTTTGGTGTTTGAAATGGCCCCGAAGCCGAACAAGCGGCGGGGCATGGCAGCGGATACGAAACCCTATTCCTTATGAGAAGATTCCTTTCTTTCGCAGCCGGTCTGCTGCTCCTGGCCGCCTGCTATGAGCCGGCTCCCAAGCCGGGATATATCGTCCAGGTTTCCCTCGGCGGCTGGCATTCTCCCGACTATACGGCGGAACAGATTATCGGCCGGATCCAGGAAGTGAACGAACTGATTCCGGTCGAAAAGGTCATCATCGGCTGGAGCCTGGACCAAGAAATCTACAAGCAGGTAGGGGAGTACCTTCACGCGAACGGCATCCGGATGCTCCTGTGGCTGCCGGTCTTCGCCGAAACGGAGGAGATGTGTGACAATGAGGCGGCGGTGGACCTGGCGGGCGAGGTTCCGGCCAACTACGACCTCGCGGCCGGGGAAGGATTTCGCTTCAACTGCCCCACGCGACCGGAGACGTCGGCGAACGTGGTCGCCATCTATGACGACCATTTCCGGGACTGCGGCTTCGACGGCGTCTTCCTGGACCGGATCCGTACGCAATCCTTTGTAAGCGGAGTCAGCGGTGTCCTAAGTTGCGGCTGTCCGGTCTGTAAGGAGCACTTCAAGGCGGAAGGGGTGGATTTGGATGCGGTGCAAGCGGCGTGGGAGGAAAAAGGCGATGCCTTCTTCTCGGTCACGGGTTATGACCCCCTCCACGGTTTTACCTTCGCGGATCCTTTGGCGGCGGCCTATTTCAAGGCCAAAGGTCATGTGGTCAGCCATGCGGTGGCCGCGATAGCCGACCGGTTCCGTGAACGCGGGCTGGAAGTGGGCATGGACCTGTACGCGCCGTTCATGGCGCCTTTCGTGGGGCAGGATTATGCGATTCTCGCCCAGCACGCCGACTTCATCAAGCCGATGCTGTACCGCCAGACCTTCGCACCCGCAGGAATGGGTTTCGAGTATGACCTGCTGCGGAAGGCGGTTCCGGGCGCGGAAGGTTACCCGGAATTGGCCATGGACGTGGAGTTCCTGGATTCGCAGTTGAAGGCCATGGAACCGTATGCCTGCGGGAAATACCCCGGCATCGAGATCAATTACCGGAAAGGCGTGGTCCCCACCTCCCCGGAATACGTCACCGAATCCCTGGATGCCGTCATGGCGCACAAATATAACGGCGCCGTCCTTTCCTGGAATGTCATGGAGGCGCCGGATTCGCATATTTCCTGTTTAGGAACGCGCTGACGGCGCGCTGAGTTTGTCGATGATATCGTCCAGCATCCGGAAGAGTTCCGGCGTGGTCTCGGGCGTGACGCTTTCACACAGGACGGAACTGCCCACGATGAAGGGCACCTCTGCCAGTTTGGTCTGAAGTTCCTTTCCTTTGTCTGTCAGGGAAACAATCATCTGCCGGGCATCCTTTTCGCCTTTCCGGCGGACCAGGATGCCTTCTTTTTCCATTCGCTGGAGCAGGGGAGTGACCGTGTTCGTCTCCAGGAACAGTCGCTTGGCGATATCATTCACCGGCTGGGCGTCCTTCTCCCACAGGACCAGCAGCACGAGGTACTGCGGATAGGTCAATCCGTGCTCCGAGAGCAGCGGATGATAGGCCTGCGAGAGAAGGCGCGAAGCGGTATAGAGCCGGAAACAGAGCTGGTTGTCCAGCTTGAATTCCTCGTGGATCATAACATTCCCTGTAGGTCTTTCTCGATCTCTTCCGGCGTCGTGATGGGGGCGTAGCGCTTGATGACGGTGCCGTCCCGGTTCACCAGGAACTTGGTGAAGTTCCAAAGAATGTCGCTTTCTTTCTTCGCGGTCTTGCTGAGGCCCTTGAGCATTACCCGGGTCGCCTTGCCCTTGATGCCATTGTAAGCCTCGGTGGGGGCCTGGGCCTTCAGGTACTCGAAGATGGGCTCGGCATTCTCGCCGTTTACATCGGTCTTGGCCATCAGGGGGAAGGTGACCCCGTGGTTGATGCGGCAGAACTCCGCGATCTCCTCATTGGAGCCGGGCTCCTGGCCGGCGAACTGGTCGCAGGGGAAGCCGACGATCACGAAACCCTGGTCCTTGTACTTCTGGTAGAGGGCCTCCAGGCCGTCATACTGCGGGGTGAAACCGCACTTGGAGGCGGTGTTGACGATCATCAGCACTTTGCCTTCGAACTGCGCGAAGTCCACTTCGGCGCCCTTGTTGCTGCGGGTCTTGAAATCATAGATCTTTGCCATGTCTTTATCTCTTTATCGGTTATTTATATCGTTCACGATGCAAATATACGACTTTCTTTTTATATCGCAAACGATATTTTGAAAAAATGCGAAAATAAAGCGTTCCGGGGGAGGAACGCCATTTCACTTACTCCCGATTTCCGAGATACCGGATGGCAAGCATCGTCAGGTCGTCGCTTTGTTCCGCCGGCTCGGTAAATGCATGGACGGCGTCGTTCAGTTTCAGGACGACGGTCTCCGGGTCACCGTTTCCGGCTTTTCCGAGCTCTTCGAGGATCCGGCGTTCGCCGAATTGGTCGTGATCCGGGTTTTCCGCTTCCGACAGGCCGTCCGTATAGAGCAGGATCGTCTGTCCCGGAGCGAGAGTGACCTGTTGTCCCTTGTATTTCCAGCCGGTTTCCACGCCGACCGGAAGGTTGGATTCCACCTTCAGGAAACGGGGCTCTTTTCCTATTACGACCGGTGCGTTGTGCCCGGCATTGCAATAGGACAGGACGCCCGTTGCCAGGTCCATGATCCCGACAAACAGCGTCGCGAACATCATCGTCTCATTCCGGTCCTTCGAAGAAGTGTTGATGACCGAGACAATCTTTTCGGGCTTGTCCTCCGTCGAGGACAGGGACCGGAACTGGGTACTGATAATGGACATGACCAGGGCGGAAGGGACGCCCTTGCCGGAGACGTCGCCGATGCAGAAGAAAAGCCGGCCGTCCCGGACGAGGAAATCATATAAATCTCCACCCACGGCCTTGGCCGGGGTCAGGCTCGCATAGATCTCGAGGTCGTCCCGTGCGGGGGAGAGCTTGAAATCGCCGGGCAGCATCGACATCTGGATCTCGCGGGCGATGGAGAGTTCGCTTTCCATCGACGCTTTCTGGGCCGTGGTGGCCGTCAGCTCCCGGACATAATCCGCCAGGGAAGTCTGCATTTCGGCAAAGGAATCACGCAGCAAGCGGATTTCGTCCCGGTGTTCGATGGAAGGCAGCGGGGTGTTGAAGTCGCCTTTCGCCACCTTCTTCGCCGACTGGGCGAGATACTGGAGGGGTTTGGCCGTGCGTTTGATCATGAGCTGGCTGGCCAAGGCAATCAGCAGCATGCCCAGCAGCATCATTCCCAGGATGAACAATCCCTGCAGGATGCCGGGCCGGATGACGGCGGAACGGGGGACGACAATTCCCACGGACCAACCCGTCTTCTCAATAGGGGCATAATACACATAGGAAGGGACACCGTCGATGACCGTTTTCTCCCGTCCTTTGTCACCTGCGAGCATGGCATGGCCGATATGGACATATGTGGTATCCCCCGAATCCGCCTCCGGGCCGCCGAAGTCGAAATAACTCTGGTGGAGCATGCGTTCCGTGTCCGGATGGGCGATATAATCTCCGTCGCGGTCCAGCAGGAAGGAGTAGGACTGGTGCTCCGCTTCGTCCGGAATCCGGTCCCGTTCATGGACGATCCGGTCGACTTCCCCCAACTGCTCGGTCAGCCAGTCCAGGGAGGATTCGACACCGAGCACGCCGATGACTTTTCCTTCTTTGTCATGGACGGGGACGGCATAGCAGCAAAGCATGACCTTGACCCCGGTAACGTCGAAATGGGGATCCGTCCAATAGTCTTTGTCCCTAGCGACAGCTTCGTTGAATTGTTTCGATTTCAAATAGTTATGGCGCTCGGACGCGTATTGGAACCGCTGCAGTCTCCCGTCTTTCAACCGGCGGACAGCCGGCTCGAACAAAGTGCCTTCAGCAGGATAATAACCGGGAACGAAAGCCAGGGCACAATTACTGAGATGGAGATTCAGTCCCATTTCCTGTTCCAGGGAGGCATAGACAGAAGAGGGGCCGGACAGGTTGCGTTCCACTCCTTCCCGGATATTGACGGCAGAGATCTCGACGGATCGAAGGATTCCCTGGATTTTTTCGTCCGTCAGGTCCAGGACGTCGCTGTAATGCACGTCGGTGAGCCGGGTCATCCCCGACTCGGCCTTGTAGAAGACGACGGCGGCCACGGCTGACATCATCAGGATCCACAGCAGGAGAATCCGTCGCGTCAGCCGGTCCGCGAAGGAGTGCAGGGGCTTTTTCATGCCTCCCGGTGCGATTATTCCATGAACTTCTTGCCGGCCCCCCAGGCCTGGCCGACGACCTCGCCGAGGGCGCGGTAGGCGAGGGCCGCCGCATCGAAGACGATGGGCTGGAGCTTGCCGAGATCGACCTTGCCCTCCGTGAGGATGCACGGGTCGGCGCTCATGTTCACGACTTCGCCGACGAGGATGCCGTCCTTCCAGCTGACGACCTTGCACTCCAGGGTCAGGGGATACTGGTCGATGATGGGCGCATCCACATTCGGGCTGGGGGAGACCGTGAATCCGACCTTGGCCACCTTGTCCGGGACCTTGGTGCCGCTCACGATGCCGAGATAGTCGGACTCCGCGACCGTGTGGACATCGGCGAAGCTGACCGTGAAAGCGCCGGTGAGCTCGATATTCTCGGTGGTCTTGTGCTTGGACATGCTGACTACGATCTGGTTGTGATCGTACTGGCCCGCCCAGGCGGCCATCATCACGTCGGGGGTATGGTCCTTATCCCAGGTGGCGATCATCACACAGGGCTGCGGAGTGGTCATCAGGGCATGCGCCGGACCGAAATTCTGGCGGCCGGCGACTTCGTTGAAGCTTTTGTGGGTATCCATCGGTTACTTGTTCTATATGTGAATGTAAAGATAATGAAAAATATGGAATGTTTTTTCCCGCATTCTTTGACAGGGAACTGATTTTTGCGTATATTTATCAGCAAATGAACCATTTACATCAAATCATGAAACGCACTGTCCTTTTTGTCCTGATGCTTGCCGCGCTCTCTGCGGCGGCGCAGCAGCGGAACCCCGTCGTTCCTTCCTTCACCGGAGCCGTTGAAGATTTCAAGCCGAACGTCACCAACCAGCTGGGTCACCAGTATCCCATGGTGAACTCCCAGGGCGCTGTCCGGGCGCAGCTCCGGGCCCCGCAGGCGCAGGCCGTCCAGCTGGACATCGCCGGCAAGCGGTATGAGATGACCAAGGATGAGAACGGCGTCTGGACCGGCACGTCCGATCCCCAGGATGTCGGCTTCCACTACTATCAGCTGAATGTCGACGGCGCTTCGGTTCCCGATCCCGGCAGCATCTATTTCTTCGGCGCCGGCCGCTGGGGCAGCGGTATCGAGATCCCTTCCGCCGACATGGATTTCTGGCAGGTCAAGAACGTGCCGCAGGGCGTCATCGAAGAAAGATACTACTGGTCCAAGGCGACGGAGAGCATGCGCCACTGCTTTGTCTACCTGCCCGCCGAGTACCAGAAGAACTCGAACAAGAAATATCCCGTCCTCTATCTCCAGCACGGGAATGCCGAGAATGAGCAGGGTTGGTCCGCGCAGGGCCATACCGGCCAGATCCTGGACAACCTGATCGCCGAGGGCAAGGCGGTTCCGTTCATCGTGGTGATGGACTACGGCCAGGGCCAGAACATCCATCTCGTCGGGGAGTATGCCCAGCAGGTGCCCGCACCCGAGCCGGGACGGCGCGGTGGCAACGACAATTTCCAGGTGGTCCTCCTGACGGACATCATCCCGATGGTGGAGAAAGAGTACCGCGTGATCGCCGATGCGCAGCACCGCGCCATGGCCGGCCTGTCGATGGGCGGCGGCCAGACCCGGCGGATCACCCTCGCCAATCCTACGACCTTCGCGTATGTGGGCATGTTCAGCGGCGGTGTCATGAGCGTGGAAGACATCCAGAATGCGGCAGGTTTCCAGAAGACCAACAAGGTGGTCTTCATGAGCTCCGGCAGCAAGGAGAATCCCCGCGTGATGGAAGCGGCCGAGAACCTGAAGAAGATCGGCATCAACGCTGTCGGCTATGTCTCCGAAGGCACCGCCCACGAATGGCATACCTGGCGCCGCAGCCTCTACCAGTTCGCCCAGCTGCTGTTCAAGTAGCGCCTACCCCAATACGACATCGAGCACCATCATCAGGATGAAGCCGAGGGCGAATCCGATGGCGCCGATATTCGAGTGCTCGCCCTGGGAATATTCCGGGACGAGCTCTTCGACTACGACATAGAGCATGGCGCCGGCCGCAAAAGCCAGCATGTAGGGCATGATGCCCAGGATGGAGGTGGCCAGAAGCAGGACCAACGCGCCGCCGATGGGCTCGACAATACCGCTCAGCGCCCCGATCCCGAACGATCTCCAGCGGGAGTTGCCCTCCGCCCGGAGCGGCATCGAAATGATGGCTCCTTCCGGCACGTTCTGGATGGCGATTCCCAGCGAAAGGGCAAGGGCGCCGGCCATGTTGAAATCGGCCGTCAGGGCGCCGGCAATGGCGACGCCGACAGCCATTCCCTCCGGAAAGTTATGGATGGTGACTGCCAAAGCCAGCTTCGTGGTGCGCGAAAGGCGGCTTTCCGGGCCTTCCGGACCACCGACCGGGTGGATGTGCGGGGTGATGTAGTCGATCAGCAGCAGGAAGGCGAAACCGGCCAGCAGGCCGATGGCGGGCGGGATGACGGCCGCTGCACCGCTGCCCATTTCGATGGACGGGATGATAAGGGACCATACGGAGGCCGCCACCATCACGCCGGACGCGAATCCCAGCAGGACTTTCTGCAGCAGGGGAGGCATCTCCCTTTTCATGAAAAACACGAAGGCCGATCCCAGGGCTGTCCCCAGGAAAGGTATCAATAATGCGATCAGGACCGGACTCATGGCAGGAGGGGTGTTTGTCGCTGCAAAGGTAGGAATTATCCGGTTGCCGGACAATCCCTACCTGTTGGTATGTCAGATCCCGGCGCCGTCCAGGAACTCTTCGTGGGTCCTGCCCTGGAGAATCCTGGAATAGGGAGGAACGCTGTGGGTGAGCCATACGTTGCCTCCGATAACGGAACCTTCCCCGATCGTAATCCTTCCCAGCAAGGATGCGTTGCTGTAGACCGTGACGTTGTCCTCGATGACCGGATGACGCGGCACGTTCCTCGGCCTTCCCGACTCGTCGTACTTGAAGTTCTTCGCGCCGACAGTGACGCCTTGATACAGGGTCACATGGTTCCCGATGACGGCGGTCTGGCCGACGACGACGCCGGTACCGTGGTCGATCGCAAAATGATGTCCGATCCGGGCCTGGGGATGGATGTCGATGCCCGTGGCGGAATGGGCGTATTCCGTAAGCATCCGAGGAATGACCCCGACGCCGAGGCCGTCCAGTTCATGGGCGACCCGGTAATGGACCATCGCGGTGACGGCGGGGTAGCAGTAGACAATCTCCTGGATATCGCTGGCGGCCGGATCGTTTCCGCCGATCGCTTCGACATCCTGGGCGAGAAGCTCTGCCAGGAAAGGGATCCTTTCCCTGAAAAGATCGGCCTTTTCGGGGCCGCAAAGGCTGGAAAGCGCCTTCACGGCCTCGTTGACGGAATACTCGTACGAATGAGGGCTGTACTCCGGGAAGAAGGCGTCGAACAGGGACTCCATCATCGCCCGGAGGGTGATCCGCATGGTTTTGACCGGAATATCCATCGCTGATCAGTTTCGGTTGAACAGGCCGGTGGACAGGTATCTTTCTCCCATATCCGGAAGAAGGGCCACGATCATCTTTCCAGCGAAGCGTTCCTCACGGGCGAGAGAGAGGGCGGCAAAGAAGGAGGCTCCGGATGATATGCCCACGAGCAGCCCCTCCTTCGAGGCGAGGAGCCTGGAAGAAGCGGCGGCGTCCTCATCCGAGACAGGGATGACCTTGTCGATGACGGAAGCGTCATACGTCTGGGGGACAAATCCCGCTCCGATTCCCTGGATCTTGTGGCTTCCGCTTCTCCCTTCCGTCAGGACAGGACTCCCGGAAGGTTCCACCGCGATGACCTGGATGGACGGTTTACGCTTTTTCAGGGCCCTTCCGGTGCCGCTGACCGTCCCGCCGGTACCGACGCCGCCGACAAACACGTCGACCGCTCCATCGGTATCCCGCCAGATTTCCTCAGCGGTCGTCCGCTCGTGGGCGAGGGGATTGGAGGGATTGACAAACTGACCGAGGATGACGGAGCCGGGGATGGACTCCTTCAGTTCCTGGGCCTTGGCGATCGCCCCCTTCATGCCGAGGGAGGCAGGGGTGAGCTCCAGCCTGGCACCTAACGCAGCCAGCAGGTTCCTTCTTTCGAGGCTCATCGACTCGGGCATCGTGAGGATCACCTTGTATCCTTTCGACGTCCCGACCCAGGCGAGGCCGACGCCGGTATTACCGCTGGTGGGCTCGATGATAGTGGCGCCGGACTGGAGGAGACCGTCCTTTTCGGCGTCCCGGATCATTTGGAGAGCGATCCGGTCCTTGACGGAACCACCGGGGTTGAAAGCTTCGATTTTCAGGATGAGGCGGGCTTTCTGCCCTTCAAATCCGCTGACTTCCAGGAGGGGCGTGTTCCCGATGAGGTCCGTGAGTGATTTGTAGATCATGGTTTGTTCGTTTTATAATAAGTGAATAATGTGCTTTGATGGCATAAAAAAAGAATGCACCGTCCTCTCCAGGATGATGCATCTATACGCTTTCCCACGCGGGGAACCTGTAAGGATATACCTGTCAACAACGCGTGCACCATCCTTCCGGGGTGGTACAACAACAGTTCATATGCAGATTCTGACGCACAGGTACAGATGTCTCTGGCAAATTTAATTAAAAATTTTTTAAAATCGCAATATCTTGAAACGAAAAGGAAACTCGGTCGTTCTCCCCGAGGGAATGAGGTAATAATCAATTATTTTTCTTACATTTGAGGCATGTTAGTCAAGTGTATCCTTCTCATCCTGTTCTTTGCCGTGATGATCGGGGTCGGCATCTATTGCCGCCGGACCGCATCTGATGTGCAGGGTTTCGTCCTGGGAGGCCGCAATGTCGGCTCCTGGCTTACGGCATTCGCATTCGGTACGTCCTATTTCTCGGCGGTCATCTTCGTCGGATACGCCGGCCAGTTCGGCTGGAAGTACGGCCTGTCCGCCACCTGGATCGGCCTGGGCAACGCGCTCATCGGCTCGCTCCTGGCCTGGCGGATCCTGGGTCGCCGCACGCGCCTCATGACGCAGCACCTGCAGAGCGCCACGATGCCCGATTTCTTCGGGAAGCGTTTCTTCAGCACCCCGCTCAAGGTCGCCGCGTCCGTCATCGTGTTCATTTTCCTGATTCCTTATACTGCGTCGCTCTATAACGGCCTCTCACGGCTTTTCAGCATGGCTTTCCATGTGGACTACGTCTGGTGTGTGGTGGGCATGGCCGTCCTCACCGGCATCTACGTGGTGGTCGGCGGTTACATGGCGACGGCCGTGAACGATTTCATCCAGGGACTGATCATGCTGGTGGGCATCTGCGCCGTCATTGCGTCCGTGCTCAACGGAAATGGCGGCTTCACCGCGGCGGTGGAGAGTCTGTCGCAGATTCCGTCCGAGTCCGCCCCCGACCTGAACGGTGCCTTCGTATCGTTCCTGGGGCCGCAGCCCATCTACCTGCTGGGTGTGGTGATGTTGACCTCCCTGGGTACCTGGGGATTGCCGCAGATGGTGGGCAAGTTCTACGCGATCCGCAACGAGGCGGCCATCCGCAAGGGTACTTTCATCTCGACCTTCTTCGCCATCATCGTGGCGGGCGGATGCTATTTCCTGGGCGGCTTCGGCCGGCTTTACGGTCAGACCATCGAGTACACGGCGGCCGGCACCCCGGTTTACGACAGCATCGTCCCGTCCATGCTGGCCACCCTGCCGGACCTGATGATCGGTGTCGTGATCATCCTGGTTCTCTCGGCGTCGATGTCGACCTTGTCCTCCCTCGTGCTTACCTCGGGATCCACGCTGACACTGGACATCATCGACCCGGCCATGGCCAAGGCCCGGCAGGGCAAGCATATGACGGACCGCACCCAGCTGCTCAGCATCCGGCTGCTTGTGCTGTTCTTCATCATCGTCTCTTCCGTGATCGCCATCGTCCAGGCCAAGAGCTCCGTGACCTTCATCGCGCAGCTCATGGGCATTTCCTGGGGCGCGCTGGCCGGCGCTTTCCTGGCCCCGTTCCTGTACGGCCTCTACTGGAAGCGCACGACTTCCGCCTCGGTCTGGGCCTCCTTCATCGTGGGCGTGGGGGTGATGTGCGGCTGCATGTACTGCACCTTCACGGGCAAGACTTTCATCAGCCCGTACTTCACTTCACCGATCAATGCCGGTATGCTGGCGATGCTGCTGGGCCTGGTGGTCGTGCCCGTGGTAAGCCTCTGCACCAAGCAAAGCCGGAAGGCGGAGGTCGACGAGATGTTCAGCTGCTACAGCAGCACGGTGAGAGTCCGCGCCACGGACGCCCTGTCCGAGGAAGCGGAACAGCAGAACTAGAAAACGAAGGTGTATCCGATACCCAACGTATGACAGGCGGCCGTCAGGCCGCCTTTGTCGTACAGGTGGAACATGTAGAAGAAATCCAACCCGTGGCCTTTCCCGAGGCTGATTTCCGTACCGGCATAATGCAGGGAACGCACCCATTTCCCAGTGTCGAAGCTGTTGAAGAACTCGTACATCAGGTAGGGGGTCCATCGGCTCTCGGGAGCCCTGTATTGACCGCGGAGCCTCGTGCGCAGGGTGTTGGTGAACGCTCCCGCATCCGGATTGTAGGCCAGTTCGTACTATTCCCGGAGCGCAAGGGCCAGGCCTTCGCGCTTGAGGGTTTCGGTCAGGCAGAGGACCGCCTTGTGCTGGGTGATGCCGCCCGCCGCCGGGATCTGCCAATACTCATAGCTCAAGTCGCCCTTGAGCCATCTGTTGAAGTTGTATCCGCCGCCGGCCATCGCGAACCAGCACTCCGTACCGTGGATGTTGTCATAGGAGCGGTGCTCGAGACGGGCCATGGCGTAGGGGGCGCCAAGGGATTTGACAAGTTGGACACTGCTCCAGGTTCCGAGGTCGGAAGTGGTCTGGGCGGTGGCGGTTTTCGCGGAGAATATCGCAAAAACGGCCAGGAGAGAGACAAATGCTTTTTTCATACACTACTGATAACCAAGGACAAAGATACACAAATAGTGGTGAATTGAAAGCATGATTCCCGGAAAAACTACGGTGATTCATTCAAGGGTTAGACAAAACGGCACGAGAGGCAGCCCCTCGACGCTGTGGATGTTGCCCGGACGGAAGTCCGCCCATCCATAGCGCACGGCCTTGGGCTCCTGGACTTCGTCCACGGCAATGCTGATCGCGCCAAAACTGAAGCGGATGCGGGTCACCGGATACCACACGCCATCCGCACCGCAGACCTCAAGCCCCTCAATTTCATTCACCCGGTCTATTCCGTGCGGACAGTTTGCAAGCCGGACATTGATCTCATTGGCCGGAATCCTTCCCCACGGGCCCATCCGGCTGGCGGCGTCTCCGGTCGGAGGCTGGCGTTTGAACAACTCCACGGCCTCGGGCGATTCGTACGCCACCTGTTTGAAGCCGTAATCCCTGTTCAGGGCGATATAGGCCAGGCGGTTGCCGATCGGTTCCTTGCGGCAGGGATGGATGTTGTCCGCCTCGTAAGAAGCGACCAGGTCGTTGGTGCAGACAATCGCTGCATTGGGAATGGCCTTCGCGGCATCGTGCTGCGCCTTGCGGAGCCGGGCGCCGCTGTCCCCGTTGTCACGGGAATAGAGATACGGGGCGATCTCCACCATGTAGAAGGGCATGGATGCATCCGTATCCCCCCAGTCCTTCCGCCACTGATTCACAAGATCTGTCATACGGGGTACGAACTCGTCTTCCTTCCCCACGTTGGAGCATCCTTGATACCAGATGAATCCACGGGCCGTATAGCCCTGGAGAGGTACTTCCATGGCATTGTACATCTGGAAAGGGCGGGTGTATCCGACCAGCTTTGCAATTCCTTCCGGGGTGAGGTCTTCCGTGCCATACGATGCGACCGTCTCCCGGGGAAGCCAACTCTCGACACGGGCGCCACCCCGGGGGAAAGCGACGATTCCGACGGGAATGTCGAGTACTTCGTTGAGTTTCCGGGCGAAAAAGTAGCCGACGGCACTCATTTCCGGGATGGTATTCGGGTCCGCTCCCCACCATCCTTCCGTATTGCGCACCTCTTCGAGCGGCTCGTCGGTCTGGTCGGCATGGGCATAGAACATCCGGATCCGGTTCCGCGCGGGCGCCTGGGTGATGATTTCACCGTAGCCCTCGATGGGACAATTGTCGAAGCCCTTGATCGGAATCTCCATGTTGGACTGGCCGGAAGCCAGCCAGACCTCGCCCACAAGGACGTCCGAGATCACGATCTTGTCCCCATCTCCTTTCACGGAGATGCTATAGACGTCATAACCGGCCTGCGGAGTCTTCAAGTAAGCGGTCCAATGTCCGCGGGCATCGGCCTTCGCAAGATAAGCCTTTCCGTCCCACGAGGGGGTGACCGTGATGGTGGAGCCGGGCGAAGCATAGCCCCAGACCGCGGCTTCCGTATTCTGCTGAAGGACCATGTGGTCTCCAGTAGGATGCCTGAGGGCAAGTTTTGCGTGCAAGACCGAGGCGGTCAGCAGCAACATTGCAAGCAAGATTGTCTTTTTCATAATAGTGGTATTTAGGGGCTAGCCCTCTGTTGAGCGATAGGATTGGCGATACTCCCGCGGGGTCATCCCGAACAAGGAAGTGAATGCTTTGGAAAAATAGGAAGAATTGGTGAAACCGACCATGTACATCGTCTCTGAAACGGTGAAGTTCCCGTTCTGTAAGAGCAGGGCGGCTTTTTTCAGCCGGATGGACCGGATATATTCGACCGTGGACAGGTTGGTGAGACTCTTGATCTTCCGGTAGAGGAACTTTTCGTTGTATCCGCTGATTTCGCACAGCCGGAACACAGAGAAGCCGGAATCCTCAAGATTCTCCTCGATAATGCCGGTAATCTTCTCGAGGATCTTTTCGTCAGGAGACATTTTAACGGGCTCGGACGGGGAAGAGATCATCTCGATCCGCATCTTGTCCATGACATGCCGGTTCTTGTCGATGAGCTGATCGATGCGTGCGGCCAGCGTATCGACGTCGAATGGCTTCCCGATGAATGCGTCGATGTTCAGTTCGATGCTCTGCCTTTCCGTTTCCTTGTCGTCCTTCGCGGTCAGCAGGATAATGGGAACGATGGACAGGCTCGGGATCTCCCGGATCTGGCGGCACATTTCCAACCCGTTCATGCCAGGCATCATCACGTCAGCGATAATCAGGTCGGGAAGGATGTCCTTGCAAAGCAGGATGCCCTTCTGGCCGTCGTGGGCGCACATGCAATGGTATTTGTCCTGCAGCATGCCGGATAGGAAATCGCAGATGGTCGTGTTGTCATCCACGATGACGATGGTCTGCCTGCGGTCCGAGCCGTTCACGGCGGTATTCGGAAGCGTCGCATTCTCTTCGGCCCGCTCGACCGGCAGCAGGATCCGGAAAGTCGTTCCATCGCCTTCCGAGGTTACCGAGATGTCTCCTCCCAGGATGTCGACGTATTTCTTTACGATGGTAAGACCAAGACCAGTTCCCTGTTTGCTCCCTTTCGTCCGGGACGATTGATAATACCGCTGGAAAATATAGGCGAGTTCCTCTTGGGGAATGCCGACGCCCGTGTCGCTGATCCGGATGGACAGCAACCCTTTCTGCCGGTCTTCCGACAGCGAAAGGACAACAGACCCCCCGTCCGGCGTGTATTTGCAGGCATTGGAGATGATGTTGGTGAGGATGGCCTCCATCTTGATGACGTCCAGGTCCAGGAGCAGCTTGTCCTCGTCCGCGTGGAAATGGAAATCCAGTTTGGGAAAATTGTCCTCGAATGCCTGGAAAATCTGTCTGGCGAAACCGACCAGTTCCAGCGGGGACTTGACGACGTCATCGGACAGCGCGGCTTTGTCGTTATAATAGTCCAGCGACATTCTGACGAGCGAGTTGATCTTCATGGCGTTGTCGTGAATCAGCTGCAAGGCCTTCCTTTCCTTCTCGTCCGTGCTGTCGTTGAGCAGCATGCTGACCGGAGCGATGATCATGCTCAGGGGACTCTTGAACTCGTGGGAGACATCGGCGAAGAAGTCGATCTTAGACTTGGCCTGGGCGATTTCCCTCGCTTTCTGCAGGCGTTCCAGCTTGAGTTTCTTCCGGGTATACACGTGCCTGATGGACAAGTACAGCAGCCAGCCGGCCAGCAGGGCATACACCAGCATGGCCAGGATGGAAGCATACCAAGGGCGTCTGATCCGGATTGAAAGAAGCTGTCTGGCATTTTCTTCGTGGGCCCCGGTAATATTCAGCCGATAGAGCCCGGGGGAGAGGTTGGGCAGGAAGATGCGGTTGCCGTCAGCCTCGAACCAGCCTTCTTTCCCATCCAGGTTGAACTTGTACTGGACGATATCCCCATAGGAGAAGTCCGAGAAGAAAATGTCGATGTTGTTCCGGTTGTAGGGGAGTGTCAAGACGCCGCCTGCATACTTCGACGGGGGAACGGTTTCCACATTATTGACACAGATCCTGGTAATATAGAGGTCCAGTCCCTGCTGGCCGATCCGGTCGATGGCCTCACGGTGGTCGATGACGTCAATACGGTCCAGCGCCCCGAGATAGACCCGTCCGGACCGTTTGTCATAAAACATCCCGGAATAGGCAACGTCTGCCGTGATCGCGTGGATTCCGCTGGACTCCTTGTCCAGGATGAACAGGTTGTTGGCGTAGGCGGCCCAGACCGAATTCTCCACCTCGACGAGAGCGCTCACCTCGGACGTCTGACGGCCGTGCAGGTCGTAACTCCTGACCGGAGATGTCCTGGATTTCGCGGGTTCTATCTTGTAGATACGGTTCCGGTCGGCCAGCCAGATGTTTCCATCCGAATCTTCCAGCAGATAATCCCACCCTGTATCGGACGCGCGTCCGTCCATTCTGAACGGTTCGAGGGACAGCGACTGGGGATTGTACAGGAAGACATTCTGGTCCTCTGTCCTGATCCAGAACTTGCCCAATGTATCCTTGGCTGCCTGCAGGACGAGGTCGTTGGAAAGGCCGTCGGCCATCGAGACTTCATCGACGATCCTGTCGTTCATGATGCAGGCAAGCCCGGAGTAGGAAGCGATCCAATAACGGTCCGGCTCGAACAGCAGATCGAATGCGTTGGACCTCCGCAGATCGGAGAGAGGAACGAAGGTTCTGTCCTCCTCCCTGTATTTGACGATGCCTGCGGCGGTTTCGAACCAGACTTCACCGGTATAAGGATTCTCCTTGATCCGGCGGATCTTGTTATGGGAGAAAGGATGCTGCGGGTCGCTCATCCGGTACCAGACGGGAGAATCGCCTCCTTCCTGCTGCTCGTCGAACAGGAGGAGACCGTAACTTCCGCCGGCAAACACGTGGCCCTGCCCATCGCTGCAGATGCTGCTGTAGAGGTTGTTCGTGGCGACCGATGTGACATCGAGCGTTTGGATCAAGCGTTTTTCGCGGTAGAGCATCAGCCCGGTATCGCTGCCGAACCAGAGGTTGCCATCTGCATCGTGGATGATCCGCCAAACGACGTTGTCCAGGCTCATCACCGTATCCTCCGGCCGGTCCGGCCAGCAGGAATACATACCGTTGTCCGTGCCGACAAGGAAGCGGCCGGCGTCTTCGCACAGGGTTTTGACCCAGGCGAACGGAGACACCATCCGGACACTCCTGTCCCGGAGACCGATTTCGAAAAGCGCCCTCGAGGACCCGACGAGAAAACGGTCCTGGCCATAGGCGGCGACGGCATCGACCGAGCCGAGCGTTTCCCCGAAGTCGTCCCCGCTGAAAGCCGTTTTCAACCTAAGCCCATCCAAGTCATAAACCCGCACTTCGGCAGGGAGAAAGGTGCCCAGTACCAGGGTGTTGCCCTCGATACAGATCGAGCGGATGTTCAACACGGTGCCCAGGTCGACTTCCGACAGTTCGCCAGTGGCGATATTATACCGCAGCAGGCCGGCTCTCGATCCCACCCACACGGTTTCTCCGTCGCCATATAGGTCGAAGACCTCGATTCCAAAAAGCGGATCTAAGGAGTGGAAGGTCCCCTGGAGACAGTCATATATAACGAGACCGTTCACACATCCAAGAAGGACCTTGTCCTCCAGACAGAACAGATCATTGACCTGGAAGTGGTCGTTGTTGCCGTCGCGGTCCAGGCACAGGACGGGCGCAAAGCCGTCGTAGCGGTAGAGATTCTTGTCCGTCCCGAACCAAATCTGCTTTTTCGAGTCCTGCGCAATGGACCGAATCGAGAGAGACTCGGTGCCGCGCACGACCTCGGGGGCGCTGGGGACGACACCTCCCTTCGAAGGCAGGGCCGACAGCGACAGACAGAGACTGAGGACCAATGCGGATCTATTCTTCATGGGCGCGAAGTTTTTTCGATATGAAAATAGACATTTCCATGTACGATTCCTAACAATTGTCCGAAAAATGTCCGAATTCGTCCGTTTTTGTTTCAGCAAGCGGGATTGCATTGGCTAATTTTGCAACAGTGAGATTTTGCAGGACCACCTAAACACGACTAAACGACCAAATCAATACTACAATGCATTATATCACACTTTTGATATTTTATAGAACGCGTGTTAGGTTGATATAATAATATTAGAAATTTGAAAATATCAAACAATTTGATATCATTTATTCATAATCATATCACTGTTTTTCTTCCTGTTATCAATCAACCACTAAATCAACAAGTCTTATGATGAAAAAACTGCTCAGGATTGCGCTCGCCGCTATTCTCCTGCTTGCCACCGGAGGTGTCCTGCATGCCCAGAACCGGATCTCCGGAACGGTCAAGGACGCCAACGGTGAACCCATCATCGGAGCCAGCGTCCTCTTGAAGGGCTCGGCTTCGGTAGGAACGGTCACCGACGCTACCGGCGCGTTCGCGCTGTCTGTTCCGGAAAACGCCGTGCTCGTCGCTTCCTGCATCGGCTACTCTGGAGAGGAAATCGCCCTCAGCCGGGGACAGCGTGAAGTGAACTTCGTCTTAAGCGAGGATACCGAGTTCCTCGAGGAGACCGTCGTCATCGGTTACGGTACCCAGAAGAAGAGCGATGTGACCGGATCCGTCGCATCGGTCGATTCCGAGTCGATGTTACAGCGCTCCCCGCTCACCATCGCCCAGGGGCTTCAGGGCGCCGCGGCTGGCGTCGTGGTCACCCAGTCCGGCGGTGACCCGAATGGCGGCTACAATATCCGCATCCGCGGCGTCGCCACGATGCAGGGCAATACCAACCCGCTCTGGATCGTGGACGGCATCGACCATGGCACCTCTTCCAACCTCAGTTGGCTCGATCCGCAGGAAGTCGCCAGCATCGAGATCCTCAAGGACGCTTCGGCAACGGCCATCTACGGATCGAACGGTGCAAACGGTGTCATCCTCGTGACCACCCGCAAGGGTAAGTCCGGAAAACCCCGCGTGGACTTCAACTCGACGTTCGGCATCTCCACCTATGCCACGCGCCTGAAGATGGCCTCCCTGTCTGACTGGCTCGTCGCATACCGCCAGTCTGTCCAGAACGACGGACGTACGGCTTTCCCGGCCTTCGACGGTACGTATGACAACCAACTGAACGAGATTGACTGGCAGGATGTGATGACCCAGACTTCCTACCGCCAGCAGTACAACGTCCAGGTTTCCGGCGGTTCCGACACGGCCCGCACCAGTTTCTCCGTCGGTTACCAGGACAACCAGGGTATCATCGTGAACTCCTGGAGCAAGCGCCTGTTCCTCCGCCTGACCTCCGATGTCAACATCACGAAGTGGCTCAAGGCCGGCCTGTCCGTCAACTTCAACACCGGAAAGAACAAGGGTGGCGGCAACATGATCAACTACGCCCGTATCGTCCCGACGATGGACTATCTGGACCGCGAGACGAACCAGCTCGTGCATGTGCCCGTGCAATATGACAACGGTGACTTCGGTCACTTCGTCTTCCATCAGGATGTTGAAATGTCCGCCGGTATGTACCAGACCAACCCGTATGCCGAACAGTACAAGACTACATACGGAAAGGACTGGGACAACGACAACGGTTCCATCCGCAACTCCTTCTATGCCGAGATCACCCTTTTCCCCGGCCTGGTTTTCCGCACGAACCTCAAGTACGATTTCTCGGGTTCCAACAGCTGGAGCTATTCCCCGAGCTGGGTCGCCACCTACTATGACTGGCAGCAGCTGAACGGCGACAAGGCGGTCGATGGTTTCAGCACCGGCGGTTCCGCCAGCACATCGCTGGCCGCTGAAAACTACCTCACCTTCGACCGTGAGTTCGCGAAGCACCACGTCACGGCCATGATCGGCCAGTCCGCTGGCAAGTATCACGCTTCCAGCAACGGCTCCTCCACCAAGGACCTCACGTTCCCGTTCCTGCGCGGCTTCTTCTCGACGAACAGCAACGATTATGACAAGGGCAGCGGCGGTCCGAGCATCCAGTCCCGCAATGCTTCCTACTTCGCCCGTCTGAATTACTCCTACGACAGCCGTTATTCCGTGACCGCGACGATCCGCCGGGACGGTTCCTCCAACTTCGGCCGTGACCATCGCTGGGGTACCTTCCCGTCCTTCGCCGCCGCCTGGAACCTGGGCCGTGAGCCTTTCATCAAGAACCTCGGCATCTTCGACGTGTTGAAGCTCCGTGCCGGCTGGGGTACCACCGGTAATGCGAACGTCAGTGCCACCGCTTCCGTGCCGCAGCTTTCCACAGGCTCCACGTTCGACTATTTCACCGCCGATGACTACAACCGTCTCGTCGGCATCATGCAGTCCCGCGAAATCGACACCGGTCTGCACTGGGAGACTTCCGTCCAGACCAACTTCGGTATCGATGTGGCAGTCCTTCGCAACAGCCTGACCTTCAGCGCCGACTACTACATCCGTGACACCCGCGACTTGATCCTGTCCAAGACGATCCGTCCTTCCGCGGGCTTCGACAACATCACCACGAACTTCGGCTCCATCCGCAATAGCGGTTGGGAGTTCGCCCTCGGCTACAAGAAACAGCTCACCCGCGACTGGTTCTTCTCTGCCAGCGCAACGGCTTCCACGAACAAGAACGAGGCGGTCGACATCGGTGCGGGCACCACCAATTCCGGCGCCACCGGCGCGGGCTGGGAGAACTATCAGGTCTGCTACAACGGTCTCCCGCTCGGTACCTACCAGGGCTTCCGCGTGGACCACATCATCAAGGACCAGGCCGAAATCGATGCGCTCAACGCCAAGGCCGTCGAACTCCACGGACAAGGCTCCTATTATGACAGACAGGGAACCGCCCCCGGCGACTTCCTCTTCAAGGACCTCAACGGCGACGGTCACATCACCAACGAGGACAAGGAGTACCTCGGCAACGGTTTTGCGAAGCTGAACTACGGACTCAACCTCTCTGCCAATTACAGGAACTGGGATGCCTCGGTCTATATGTACGGCGCCCTCGGCCAGACCCTCCTTTCCTGGTCCAAGTGCTATCTGACCACCATCCGCAACGAGAACAACGGTTATTACAACTTCCTGGAAGAGGCCGTGAAGGATTCCTGGACCCCGTCCAATTCCAACGCCAAGTATCCGCGCGTTACCCGTACCGATGTCGGTGACAACATGCGTGTTTCCGATTTCTTCGTGGAGAAGGGCGATTACCTGAAGATCTCCAATTTCCAGATCGGCTACAGTTTCGGCAGCGGTGTCCTGGGCAGTTCCCTGCTCAAGAATGCCATCCGCAGCCTGCGCATCTCGCTGAGCATCCAGAACCTCCTCACCCTCTCCCCGTACAACAAGTTCGGCGATCCCGAGGTCTCTGCCGGTGTGACTTCGACCGGTTATGACGGTGGACGCTATCCGTTCCCGCGTACCTATATGCTCGGAATCAAAATTGGAATGTAAGTCGCTAAATCTGAATTGATCATGAAAAAGATTGCATTATATCTTCTGATTGTATCGGGCGTGGCCACCCTGTCTGTCGCGTGTTCCGACGAATTCCTCAAGGTCGATTATTACTCCATCGTCAATCCCGATGGCGTCTATGAGGATGCCGACAATGTCTTCATGGGCCTGACAGGTGTGTACAGCAACCTGTATGCGACCGGAGACTACTATATCAAACCCCATCCCGCGCTGGCGAACATGCCTACGCTCGACCTGCAGGCCGATGGCTGGGACAAGGAGATGTGCTCTCATTCCTGGACCGTCGAGTCCAAGTCCAACTTCTTCGAGAATGCGTGGAAATACTCCTATCGGATGGTTTCCCGGGCCAACCTCTACCTGGCGGACCTGGAGAAGGTGAAGGACGAGGTCGTGCCCGAAAAGACCCGCCGGATCTACGAGTCCGAAGCGCGCTGCCTCCGGGCCGCCGCCTACTACTACCTGACTGTCAATTTCAGCCGCGTGCCGATGCTGATGACGGGTGAGACCTATGCCAATTCGCCCGAGAAGGCTCGTCCGGAATCTGATGAAGAAGCCTGGAAGACGATCAAGGAAGACTTCGAATACGCTGCCCAATACCTTGACTGGTGGCCTGCGGACGGGATGATCGGCCGCTTCACCAAAGCCGGCGCCCTGGCCTATGCCGCCAAGGCCAATATGTACATCGGCGACTATGCGAAGGCCAAGGCCCAGCTGAAAGACATCATCGACCACAGCGGCCGCGAGCTGAACCCGGTCCAGGGCATGGTCTCCTGGCTGGACAATCCGCAGAGCTACGAAACCATCTGGGAGGTTTCCTTCCCCCAGTTCCCCAAGATGGGCTGGGACGTCTGGTCCTTTGCCAAGAACAACGACAACCGTTACTTTGGGATGCAGACCAAGGCGGCCGAGTATGGCGGCTGGGGCGATTCTCCGATGTCCTACGAGTTGGTCCGTTCCTTCGAGCCGGGCGACAAGCGGCTCCTGTACAACATCGTCGGCTGGCACTCCAAGTATGATGAGGCGACCGGCAAGGTGGTCTGCTACGGCGACACCAATCCTTACACCGGCGACCCGATCGGCAAGACGGCCAACTACCAGAAGTTCTTCCAGGACCGTGAAGGAATTCCAAACAACCACAGTCTGAAGTGGTGGAAGACCAACGACGTCTACAGTGCGCACTCCGTACAGCTTTACCGCTATTCAGAGGTGCTTCTCAACTACGCCGAGTGCTGTTTCCGCACAGGCGACGAGGCCGAGGGCTGGAAGCAGATCAACATGATCCGTAACCGTGCCTGGGGCAACCTCGAGGTCGGCTACAACCCCAACGACCACACGAATTCGGCTTTCCAGTTCCCGGTTGAACTGCTGAATACCGAGATCGTCGAGGTGCCTGATGCCAAGCAGCATTATACGCAATACAAGGCGGAGAAGGGCTACAAGAGCGACGTGTGGGTCGTCGCCCTGATTCAGGAGCGCCGCAAGGAATTCATGTACGAGTTCAATCTCTATTACGACCTGAGCCGCATGAAGATTGTCGAGGAGTGGCTCGACTGCGAGTATCCCAAGAACGGCGATGCGACCTTCTACAACACGAAGACCGGCAAGTATTATAAGCCTACGGGCACCGATTTCAACGAGCCTTGGGACAAGGCCTCCGACGAGGAGCGCCGGTACATGATTCCCGTCACGCACCGTAACTGGGACTGGAACGAAATCCATCTGGTGTTCCCGATTCCCACGTCGGAACTTACCGCGAACCCGCTCTGCACCCAGAATGCAGGTTATGAATAGTTGGTTGGTTTTTGGTTTTTAAAAAGTGTGGTTCCCGCGAAGAAGCCGCGAGGCTCCTTCGCGGGATTTTTAAAAGAGAACGAAACAATGAAAAGATGGTTGACCCTCGTGGCGTCCTTTGCCCTGCTGGGCTGGGCGGCAGATGCCAAGGACTATCGGATCCTTTCTCCGGACGGTAGGACGGAGGTCGTCGTCTCTGTGGACCGGGACATCCGCTGGAAGGTCAGCAGGGACGGGCAGACCGTGATACTGCCTTCGGAAATGGCCCTCATCTTGGACGACGGGACCATTCTCGGAGCGTCTCCGCGGGTGAAGTCGGCGAAGACGGATTCGGTCGACAAGACCTTCCCGACCCCGGTCTACCACAAGTCGGAAATCCATGACCGCTACAACCGGCTGGTCCTCAAGATGGCCGGAGACTACAGCGTGGAGTACCGCGCATACGATGCCGGCGCAGCCTATCGGTTCATCACGTCCCGCAAAGGTGGGATGACCGTGAAGGACGAATGCGTGAACTTCCGTTTCGACAAGGACTACGGCACGTTCATCCCCTATGTGAACGACAACCGGGGAGGGGAGCGCTACTGCTATTCCTTCGAGTCCTACTATACCGAGGTTCCAATGTCCCGGATGGTCGATGACTCCTTGTCCATCGTCCCCTATATCGTCGATCTCGGCGGGAAGAAAGTCGCCGTCATGGAGGCCGGAGCGGAGGATTATCCCGGCATGTTCCTCAAGATCAACACGGCCGACCGGCAGAGCCTGACTGGCGAGTTCGCACCGTATCCGCTGGAATATGGCCGGAGGGGCCGGTATACCGTTCCGGTCCGGAGGGCCGGCTTTATCGCCAAGACGGAGGGAACCCGGACATTCCCCTGGCGTGTCCTGGCCATCGCCGACCGCGATATAGACCTCCTGGAGAACGACCTGGCCCAGTGCCTGGCCCCCGAATGCCGTCTGGATGACGTGTCCTGGATCAAACCGGGGAAGACTTCTTGGGAGTGGTGGAGCGGCGTCCACGTGACCGGCGTCGATTTCCGCGCCGGGATTAATACGGAAACCTACCGCTACTTCGTCGATTTCTCGGCGGACAACGGCCTGGAGTATATCCTGATCGATGCGGGCTGGAGCGCCGGTTCGCTGATGAATGTGCGCCCGGGTCTTGACCTCAAGGCCATTGTCGACTACGCGGCTTCCAAGAACGTGGGCGTCGTCCTGTGGTGTCACGCTTCCTCCGCGGAGGCGGAGGCTGCCCAGGCGTTCCCGCACTATGCGAAGATGGGCGTCAAGGGTTTCAAGGTGGACTTTTTCGATGCGGATGACCAGCGGATGAACGGCGTGATGTACAAGCTCGCGGCCCTGGCTGCCGAGAATCACCTGATCCTTGACCTGCACGGAATGAAGGCCTTCGGTATCCAGCGTCCGTACCCGAATGTGCTGAATTTCGAAGGCGTGAAGGGACTCGAGAACTGCCAGTGGACCGCCGTTGTGAACGGACGTCCGGTGGATGACATCCCCCGGTATGATGTCACGGCGCCCTATGGCCGTATGCTGATCGGCCCGATGGATTACACTCCGGGCGCCATGGACAATGCCATTGCGCGAAGCTATCATGCGGACAGTTCCAGCCCGATGAGCATGGGCACACGCGTGCATCAGATGGCGATGTACACCGTCTTCGACGCACCGTACCAGATGCTGGCGGACAGCCCGTCCAAGTATAAGCGCGAACAGGAATGCACCGACTTCATCGCGAAGGTCCCGACCGTTTTCGACAGGACAGTCGGCGTGGACGGAAAGGTGGGCGAGTACATCGTCGTCGCCCGTGAGAAAGACGGGGTCTGGTATGTGGGCGCCATGACGGACTGGACTCCGCGTGATCTGGAAATCGACTTCTCGTTTCTCGAAGAAGGCACGTTCGAAGCGGATGTCTTTGCGGATGGCATCAATGCCGATCGCGCCGCCGAGGACTACAAACACACATCCCTCAGGGTGAAATCCGGTGACAAAGTCAAGGTACACCTGGCCCCGGGTGGCGGTTGGACTGCGATACTTCATAAATAATCCTTATATTTATCCATGAAAAAGAGCATCGTCACTTTATCCCTGCTTTGTTGCCTATGCGTTTCCGCCGCTTCCCGGACCCTGGGAAAGCCCCAGGAAATCCGTATCGGCAATGCCCTGGCAGGCAAGCGCTTCGATGGAATCGGAGCCGTCAACGGAGGTGGAGCCACTTCCGTCCTCCTGAAAGATTATCCCGAACCCCAGAAATCCCAGATCATGGACCTGGTTTTCAAGCCGATGTTCGGGGCTTCCGTCAGCACCATCCTCGTGGAAATCCCGGGGGACGGCAACTCCACCCAGGGAAGCATGCCTTCCCACAGCCATTTCCAGGGCGATTCCAACTTCAATCGCGGATATATGTGGTGGGTGATGGAGGAAGCCGTCAAACGCAATCCGAAACTGACCCTGGACGCCACGGCATGGAGCGCGCCGGCCTGGGTGGGCGGTTTCTGGACCGACGAGATGGTGGATTACTATATCGCCTGGATGCGGGGCCTGCGCGAAGTCCATGGCCTGGAACTGGACGCCCTGGGCTGCCACAATGAGAAGGGCTGGGATGCCGATTTCGCCAAGCATATGCGTCGCGCGATGGACGAGCGAGGCTTCAAGGACGTCAAGCTCCATGGCTTCGGCAACTGGGGGAGAACTAAACTCGAGTTCCTGCCCCGGATGCTGGAGGACCCCGAGTTTGCGGATGCGCTGGATATCGTATGTGCCCATACCTTCAGTGAAATCCCCCTTTCAGAGGAGCAGCGCAAGGCAATCGAGACACTCGGCAAACCGCTCTGGAACAGTGAAGAGCATATCTACCGGAAAGGCTTCGACTGCCTGATCACCATTGTCAAGTGCTTCAATGAGAACTATATCGTCAGCGGGGCCACGAAGGTCGTCAACTGGTATGACATCGGCGCCGTCTATCCGCTGGAGCCTTACAGCCAGGATCCGCCGATGATTCTGGCGCATGAACCCTGGAGCGGCCATTATGTCGTACGGGAGGCCCTGTGGGGCTATGCGCACTATGGCCAGTTTACGCGCCTCGGCTGGCAATATGTCGATGACGCGTGCACGAAACTGGATGGCGGCGGTTCCATGTGCATGCTCCGCGATCCTGCATCGGGCGATTACAGCATCATCGTGGAAACCAAGGATGCGAAAGCGCCGCAGACCGTCCGCATCCAGGTTCCCAAAGGACTTTCCGCTGACAAACTCTGCGTCTGGCTCAGCAACGAACGCGCGCAGTTTGTCCGTCAGGCCGACCTGTCTCCCCGCGGCCGGACCCTGGTCCTGAACCTTGAGCCCGGAAGCGTTTACTCCTTCTCGACCACCCGGGGGCAGGTCAAGGGATCGTTCGACGACATTCCAGCGTCCAAACCGTTCCCGTTCCCTTACGAGGACGCTTTCGAGCAGTACACCCACCCTGCGGAATATGGATACCTGCCTCATTACCTGGCCGACCTCATCGGCTGCTTCGAGCTCACGGAAAGGCCCGACCATCAAGGCCGGTGCATCCGGCAGACCGTCAGCGAACACACCCTCAGCTGGGCGCCGGAATGGCATCACTACTCCATCCTCGGGGACGTGGCCTGGAAGGATTATGAAGTCAGCGCCGACGTGTATCTGAATCCTGGGGACGAAGCCGGCTTGATGGGCCGCCTCTGCGATGTCGGCAGCGGTTATGGCATCTGGGCCAAAGGCTACTATCTCAAACTCGATGACCAGGGCAGGTGCACCCTGGTGCTTACCCGCGGTAAACCCAATCCGAAGGAGCTCATCGGCGATGCCGAGCAACAGGCGGCCATCCTGGCACGAAAGGATGTGGAAATCGGGGGCGAGTACACGCTGGCCGAGGCGGAGGTCGCAGGTCTGTCCGCCTGTCAGTGGCACAATCTCCGTCTCCGATTCGAAGGCGACAGTATTACCGGCTTCGTGGATGGCCGGGAAGTGGTGAAAGCGCGATCGGACCAGTATACGCACGGCATGGCCGGACTGATGGCTCCCCTTCAGGAAAAGAAGGTAAGTACTCCTTATTTCGACAATCTCCGGGTCAACCCGCTTTGAATAGAATGATAACGATTATAAATTTGTAGATCATGAAAAGAATCTTCCTCGTCATTGTCAGCCTGTTGATGATCCTGCCGGCCTTTGGCCAGTGGCAGCGTCGTCCCCTTACTCCGGGCGATACCCTGAAGTCCGTCGTCACACATCCCGACGGCTCGGTAACCTTCAGCCTCTACGCTCCCGAGGCGCATTCCGTCGCGCTCGGCAGCGACCTGACCGGCAAGGGGACCTTTACGAAAGATGAAAAAGGCGTCTGGAGCGCCACAATCCCGGATCTCCAGGCGATCGCATACCGCTATCATTTCGTAGTGGACGGCGTCCAGGTCTATGACCCCCGCTCCGCTCGCATCAACGACCGGCGTCCTGTCCTGCAGCTCACCAAGGGTGAAGACCTGTTCTGGGCGCACAAGGCTGTTCCCCATGGAGCTGTCGCGACAGTCCGCTATCCATCTTCCACGACGGGACAGGAACGCCAGCTCCATGTATGGACCCCGGCCGGCTATGCCGCTTCCGGCAAGGCGCTGCCCGTCCTGTATCTCGTGCACGGCGCCGGTGATTCGGACGCCGACTGGACGCAGATCGGCTGCGCGGGCGACATCCTGGACAACCTCCTGGCCGATGGGAAGATCGTTCCGATGATCGTGGTCATGCCTGACGGCGCCATGCGCGTCGACCAGTTCCCCGATGAGCTCACCAACGACATCCGGCCTTTCATCGAGAAGAACTACCTGATCAAGAAAGGTCCGGCAAATACCGCATTGGCCGGCCTGTCGATGGGTGGCATGGAGACTAAGGCGACGATTACCGCCCATCCCACGGACTATTGTTATGTCGGCATTTTCAGCGGGGGAACCGTTTCCGTGGAGGAATCCAGGGCGATGAAGGGTTTCCGCGAGGCCAACAAACTGATCTTCATCAACTACGGAAGCAAGGAAGTCGAGAATCTCCGCGAAGGGCGTCCCGATCCGGCCAAGTTGACCCGTGAACTCAAGGAGTCCGGGCTCAATGCCCATTATCTGGTAACGCCGGATTCCGCGCACGAATGGAAGACCTGGCGGCTTGCCTTGTATGAATTCTCGCAGCTTCTCTTCAAATAGGTGTCCGGAATGAAAAGGATCGCGTCAGCCGTAGCCCTGCTCGCAGTGGCTTGCGCAGGGCCTCAGGGCGGCGAGACAGCCGCCCCCGAGATTGCCCGGGCCGTTTACCGGCTCTATGACGGTCCCGCACCCGGAAGCGAAGACTGGGACTGGGAGGAGTACAGGTATGTGGACGAGAACGGTGAGGAGTACTACACCAACATCAAGGATCCTGAGATTGTCGCGTTCTTCCCGCCGAAGGAAACAGCGAACGGGGCGGCGATGATTGTCTGTCCCGGGGGGAGTTTCCGGGTCAATTATTTCACCAAGGAAGGGGCCAACGAGGCCCGGTGGCTGGCCGAGCACGGTGTGACTGCCTTCGTGCTCAAGTACCGGCTCATCCATTTCGCGCGTAACGAGGAAGAGGCCTTCTATGAGCCCAAAGGCGAACCTGCCCCGGTGTACACGCCGGAAGAGCAAAAGCAGTTCGATGCCTACCGGAATGCGGCGTTGGGGTTGTACAACGATGACGGTCGCGCGGCTGTCGCCTACGTACGCAGCCATGCTGCGGAATGGGGGATTGACCCGGACCGGATCGGTCTCTTGGGCTTCTCCGCCGGGGGAATGCTCGTTTCGGACGTCGCCCTGCACCATACGCCGGAGAGCAGTCCCAACCTCGTCGCCCCGATCTACGGCGCCGCATTCATGCTGCCCGAGAAACTCCCCGAAGACGCTGCGCCGCTTTTCGTGGCCGCACCGGAGTTCGACCTGTTCCGGGGGTTGACCGGTATTGACATGGTCAAGGCCTGGCGCGATGCGGGGATTCCGGCCGAAGCCCACTATTTCGCCTGTGACAGCCATGGTTTCGGCTACTATCCGGACCGCGAGCGTCCATCCTACGTGTGGATTGACCTCCTTTACGCATTCATGAAGAAGACCGGTTTCATCAAATAGACGTATTGCCATGAATAGAGTCATTTTCGCAACCACGCTCCTTGCCGCCCTGGTTACCCTGTCGTGCAACCGGCAAGGAATCCCCGAGGAGTTCAATTACAAGGTCAAACCTGAGAAACTGGGAGTCACCCGTGAGAAGATATCCGCGCTCGATGATGTCCTTCAGGGTTTCGTGGACCAGGGGAAGGTGTCGTGCGCAACCGCTTTCATCGCCAAGGGCGGTAATGTGGTCTATGAGAAGTCGTTCGGGTACAAGGACCTGGAAAACAAGGTGCCGGCACGTCCTGACGACATCTACGTCCTTTTTTCCCAGACCAAGGCCATCGTCGCCGTAGCGCTCATGACCCTGTATGAACAGGGAAAGTTCGATCTGGACGATCCGATCTCGAAGTATATTCCGGGATTCTCCGATGAAGTCTTGACTTCCGTCGCAGACGATGGGACCTATACCTCCGTTCCAGCTGAAAGGCCGGTGACCGTCGGAGACCTGATGTGCCACTCATCCGGATACCTGGCCCCCCTTACTAACAAATTGAACCGGATCATGACCGCATCCGGACAAAGGCCGTTTGTACCCAGGAACACCGTAGGTGAATCCGTCGAATCCAACAAGACCCTTCCGCTCGGATTCCAGCCGGGGACTGAGTGGAATTACAACTTCGACATGGACGTCATAGCCTACCTGGTGGAGATCCTCTCCGGCAAGTCCCTTCAGGAGTACCTCAAGGAGACTTTGTTCATTCCATTGGGAATGGACTTTACGGCGTACTATTTCGACGACCCTTCGCTCAAGGACCGCATCGTATGCACCTATTCCAAACAGGACGGCAAGTTCGTCAAGTCCCCGATGTCAGGCATCGACCGTCTCTTCAACGGTCCCAAGACCTATGCCGGCGGGACCTTCGGGCTCTACGGTCCTATCCAGGACTATGCCAAGTTCTGCCAGATGCTGGTAAACGGGGGAGAATTCAATCATCACCGCATCTTGAAACCGGAGACTATCCGGCTGATGCTACAGAACAGGCTTCCGGAAGTGAACAGCGGCGGAGAAGGCTTCCGCTTCGGACTCGGTTTCGAACTTTTCACCCATCCGGACAAGAAGAAGATAGCCCCGCAGATGAGCGACAGTTGCTTCCGTTGGGGCGGAGCGGCCGGTACGGAATACCTGATGGATCCGGAAAACGACCTTGTCATCCTGTATTACATCAGCATGAGGGGGGATACCGGAACCTATCCCGTATTCCTCAAGGCTGCCTACGACCTTTTTGAATAAGTAACCAGATCATCGATATCATGAAACGCATCAAAACCCTTCTGACTGTATCCCTGCTGCTGATGGCCGTTCAGGTCTGCTTTTCTCAGCGTACCCCGGACAAGCCGCTCCCGAAATGGGAGGGCCTGGCCGATACGCCGCAGATGGGCTGGAGTTCCTGGAACAAGTTCCAGACAAACATCCACGAAGACCTCGTCAAGGACATCGCCGACAAGATGGTCGAGTACGGCCTTGTCGATGCCGGCTATGTCTATCTCAACCTTGACGATGGCTGGCACGGGGAACGGGACGAACAGGGGTTCATCCACGAGGACCCGGAAAAGTTCCCTTCCGGGATGAAGGCCCTGGCAGACTATCTCCATGCCAGGGGGCTCAAGCTTGGTATCTACAGCGATGCCGGCACCAATACCTGCGCCTGTTATGCCGGAAGCCTGGGACATGAGTACCAGGACGCCTTCATGTATGCCCATTGGGGCGTCGATTACCTGAAGTACGACTGGTGCTATACCAACAATATCAATCCCAAGGGAGCCTATGCCCTGATGCGGAACGCCCTCCGGGCAGCCGGGCGCCCCATTCTCTTCAGCATGTGTGAGTGGGGGAGTTCCAAGCCCTGGGAATGGGCCGCCGACGTCGGCCACTCCTGGCGGACCACTGGAGACATCGGCATCAGCTTTATGCCCATTCCCCTTCGACACGGCCCGGACGGCCGGCCCCTTTGGAAGGCACTGGGCGTCATGGAAATCGTCGAGATGAACGAACCCCTGCGCCAGTATGCCGGGCCCGGTCACTGGAACGATCCGGATATGCTCGAGGTCGGCAACGGGATGAGTGTCAGCGAGGACCGCGCCCACTTCACCCTCTGGTGCATGATGGCCGCTCCACTCATTCTTGGCAACGATATCACCAACATGACTCCTGAGACCCTGGCCATCATCACCAACCGCGAGATGATCGCCGTGGACCAGGACCCCCTCGGTATCCAGGGCCTGCGCCTGAAGAAGGAGGGTGACCTGCAGTATTGGTTCAAGCCGCTTTCGGACGGTGACTGGGCCTTCTGCATTCTCAATACCAGCGATGCGGCCGTGACAGTCCCTGTCGACTGGTCCGCATTGGAAGTGAATGACGGTCTCAGCGGCCGCGCCACATCCTTCACTACCGTGAACTATACTGTCCGGGATATCTGGAATCCGGCTGCGAAACCCTTCACGACGCTCGTCAAGGGTAAGGGAAAGCATCGGGGACAACTGGTTCCCGCCAGCGCCCAGGTCGTCGTAGGTTCGCACGACGTCGCCGCATTCCGCCTCACTCCGAAACAATAGTACTCCCCACAGATGAAACGCTATCGCCTTTTGTTTTTCCTGCTCCTGCTGCTGGTTCCGGTCTTGCCGGCCCTTTCCCAGTCGCGGAGCCAGGTCGAGGACCTGTCCGGCAGCATCGAAAAAGATCTCGTCGACGGCATCCTTCCTTTCTGGATGAAGTACACCGTGGACCCTGATGGCGGTTTCTACGGGACGGTGATGAACGATGGGAAGGCTGTCCCGGCCGACAAGGGCGCCATCCTGAATGCGCGCATCCTCTGGACCTTCTCCCGCGCTTACCGTCTGTACGGCCTTCCGGCCTATAAGGAGATGGCAGACCGGGCGGCGGACTACTTCAAACAACATTTCATCGACCGGAAATACGGCGGGGTGTTCTGGACCGTAGACAGCGAAGGCGCAATGAAGGATGGCACCAAGCAGACCTACGCCAACGCCTTCGGTATCTACGGCCTCTCCGAGCATTTCCGTGCGACGGGCGACCTCGGCAGCCTGGAAGCCGCCCAAGGCATTTTCCGGGTGCTGCAGGAGCATTCCCACGACGCGGCGAAGAAGGGTTACATCGAGGTCTTCGACCGGAACTGGAGCCGTACCGACGCCAAGGGCATCGACGGACGGACCTCGGCGACCAAGACAATGAATACCCACATCCACGTGATGGAGGGATTCACCAACCTGTATTTCGCCTGGCCGGACCCGGAGGTGAAAACCGCCATCCTCGAACTCCTGGACATCCTGCAGACGAAGCTCTACAATCCGGCCACCAAGCATCTGATCCTCTACTGTGACGACGACTGGAACGTCGTCGATACCGACGATTCCTATGGACATGACATCGAGACCTCCTGGCTGCTGTGCGAGTCTGCCGAGGCCGTCGGCGACGAGGAACTCGTCAAGAAGATCCGCAAGCAGGCCATCGAGATGGTCGATATAGCCCTGGCCGAAGGCCTGAATGCCGATGGGGCGATGAAGTTGGAGGGACCCCGCCCGGTTTTCCAGTGGTGGCCCGAATGCGAGACCGTGATTGGATGCATCAACGCCTGGCAGATCACCGGGCAGAAGAAGTATTTCGATGCGGCCGTCAGGAACTGGGATTTCACCCGCAAGCACTTCATCGACAAGGAGAAAGGCGGATGGTTCAAGGAATTGGACGGGACTTACCAGCCCATCTCGCGCTCTCCCAAGGCCAGCCTCTGGAACTGCCCCTACCACAATGCCCGGATGGGCTATGAAGCCGTCGCCCGCCTGGCGCATCCGGCCGTCCATACCGAGGTGATGGCCTGGAGCAACATCACCGGCGTGCGCAGCGAGGGCGAGCTGATCGATTTCGAGTCGTCAGTGCGAGTCGGCATCCCCGGGGGAGACATCGAGGCCTCCGGCCGCGAAAAGCAGAACCGCATCCGGTACAATCGCGAAGGCTTTACGCAGACGACCGTCACGCCCATGCGGAAAGGCGTCACCTTCACCCAGTCGGTCACCGATGTGGACCTGAACACGGTGAACTTGAAATGGAGCGTCGCGGCGGACGAAACCCGGGAAGGCGGTGCGTATTTCTGCATGAGTTTCGCGCCGAAATACTATGCCGACGCCACCATCAAGGCTTCCGGCAAGAAGATCACCGTGACCGCGCCCGAGCGAAACATCGTATTGACCTTCGACAAGCCCGTCAAGTCCTTCGTCCGCACCGAGAACGGCGACAAGGTGCTCTACGTCACCTTCCTTCCGAAAGTCAAGAAGGGGGACAAGGCCGAGTATGCGGCCGTGATGAAGGTTTCCGGCGTCCAGCACCACGAAACCGCGCACATCGACCTGGATGCCGCCCATCCCGGTCGTCTGTTCACCGGTTTCGGGGGCAATTTCCGCATCCAGAACGTCCAGAAGGATCCCGAGGTAATCGACTATTGCCTCGAGAACCTGCGCGTCGCCTTCGGCCGCGTGGAATTCCCTTGGGGCCAGTGGGATATGTTCACGCATCCCGAGCGCTATGAGGGGCAGCGTCAAGGCTTTGGCGGCGGATTCGGCGGGGGGAACCCCGGCGACCACGTCCGGCGCAGCGCCGAGATGGCCCGCCGCCTCAAGCAGGTCGGAATGCCCGTGATCGTCAGCGCCTGGTTCCCGCCGATGTGGGCCGGCAACCTGACGACCCGCTCCGACGGCACCTCCCGCGCCTATTCGCTCAAGCACGAGGAGCAGGACCGCATCTTCGAGTCCATCGCCTCGTACTTGATCTACTTGAAGAAAGAGTACGGCTGCGAGCCCGACTATTTCTCTTTCAACGAGTCCGACCTGGGCATCAATGTCGTCCATACGCCCGAAGAGCACCGCGACTTCATCAAGGACTTCGGCAAGTACATGGCCGACCAGGGGCTGAAGACCCTTATGCTGCTCGGCGACAATTCCGACGCCACGACCTTCGACTTCATCGTCCCGACCTTGGAAGACCCGGCCGCCCTTCGCTATGTCGGCGCCATCTCTTTCCATTCCTGGCGGGGCTGTGACGACGAGACCCTGCGCAAATGGGCGGCGGCTTCACGCCGGATCAATGTCCCGCTCATCGTTGGCGAGGGGAGTACCGACGCCACGGCGCACCAGTACCCGGGCATCTTCAATGAATCGACCTTTGCGCTGTACGAAATCAACCTGTACACCCGTATCTGCGCGATCAGCCAGCCCCTCAGCATCCTGCAGTGGCAGCTGACCTCGGATTATTCCATCCTCTGGGGTGACGGCATCTATGGTTCCGAAGGACCGCTCCGCCCGACCCAGCGCTTCTTCAACCTCAAGCAGTTGGCATCGACACCGGCCGACTCCTTCGCCATCCCGACGACCGTCGATAAGGACAACATCAATGTCGCGTCCTTCATCAATACGGCACGCGGGAAGAGCGCCGTCCACATTGTAAACAATGCGGCGTCCTGCAGGGCCGTTATCTCCGGCCTGCCCACCTCGTCCGCCCGCGCTCTCGTGCAGGTCACAAACGCCGGCTCCAACGCCGAATCGCAGTGCCTGCCGGTCGTCGACGGAAAGGTCGAGGTCTTCATGCCGGCCGAGAGTTTTGTCAGTGTCTTCGCAGAATGACCGCTTTTTCTTCAATTCACAGCAGACTATGAAACGTATTCTATTGACAGTTTTCGCCTTGGGCGCTGCGCTGACCCTTTCCGCGCAGGCCTTCCAGTGCGCGGACCCGGAAGCGACCCCGGAAGCGCGGCAACTTCTTGAACGGCTCGCCAAGATCCGGGAGAAAGGCATCATGTATGGACACCAGGACGACCTGCTCACCGGCTACACCTGGTGGGAGGTGGAAGGGAATTCCGATACCAAGACCGAAACCGGGGACTATCCGGCCATGGCCGGCTGCGAACTGGGCGAACTGGAGCTGGGGCACAACCGCAGCCTCGACTCCGTCTCTTTCGCGCACATCCGCAAGATGGCCAAATGGTTCCACGAGAAAGGCGGCTTCCTGACCGTCAGCTGGCATCTGGTGAATCCCATTACGTCCCAGTGGCCGGGCATCAAGGAGCCCAACGGTGCCGGCTCGGCTTGGGAAGTGAAAATGCTTTCGGCGGACGGCCTGAATGCCGTGCGAAGCGTCTTGCCCGGCGGCGCGAACAACGCGATGTTCAACACCTGGCTGGACCGGCTCGCCAACTTCTTCCTGAGCTGGCGCGACGATGAAGGGAAGCTCATCCCGTTCCTCTTCCGTCCGTATCACGAGCACTCCGGGAACTTCTTCTGGTGGGGGAGGGAGCGCTGCTATGACGAGGAGTATGCCGCCCTGTTCCGTTATACGGTGGATTACCTGCGCGGCAGGGGCCTGCACAACATCCTTTTCATGTACAACACGGATAAAGTGTACTCCAAGGAGGAATATCTGCGCGGTTATCCCGGGGATGCCTACTGCGACATGCTCTCCATCGACTGGTACGGCCAGGGCGAAGAATTCAACCGCAATATCAAGAAGGCGATGGACTTCGTCTCCGAGACCGCGGACGAGAAGGGCAAGCTTTTCGCGCTCAGCGAGTGCGGCCCGCTCAGCCTCGACCTCCAGAAGATCCTTCCCGCCTACAAGTGCTCCTACGTGCTGACCTGGCGCAATGCGCCGCCGCGCCGCCCGCGCCCGGGAGGCTTCAAGCCCCGCCCGAACGAGCTGCTCAAGACCATGAAAGCCGACAAGCATTATCTCTTTTACGAAGATATCAAAAATGTCAAATAGAAGCAGAAAATGAAGCGTTTCCCGATTCTTTTCGGAGCGGCCGCCCTCCTCATGATGGCGGCTTGCTCCCGTGAGCAGTCCGCCGTGACACGGGGGATAGGCATCTATCCGGGCAATCCCGATGAATCCGCGGCTCCTTCCCTGGTGAAGGGGGACGGTACCTACCGCAACATCGCGTTGGGGAGGGTGACCTACCAATCCTCGAGTTACGACTACAACCTCACGTCGCAGCTCATCACCGACGGGATTGTCGGGAACGGTCCGGTCGCGTTCGTGGATCTGACGGACGGAGGCAAACCAGTCGACAAGCCCAACCACGAGAAGCTGTTCGACGGCAAGCCGGACTCGCGGATCGCATTCGACGTAGCCGATCCGAAGGTACGGGTGGACTTTCACGGCATGTCCGTGGAAGCCGACCGGATTGAAGTCCTGGGAAGCGCATCATTTCCTGCGGGAAAGGATGGAGGAGCGTCTCTGACCCTGCTGGGTTCCGCCGATGGTTCCGCCTGGACAGAACTGGGAAAGGCTGGAGCCGCCAAACTGTTTACGCCCCAGGCGGCCGGTGGCTACCGGTACAATATGGGACGTACACCTGTCCAGGAAGGCCCGTCGCCGGTGGTTTTCCTCTATGATTATGAGGAGCCTGAAGCGAAGGCTCCGGCACCCATGCCGTATCCCTGGACGAACGTCGGACCGAGGACGGTCACCCGGACGATTTCCTGCGTCATCGATGTCAAGGCGCCTGCGGCCTATGGGTCGTATTGCTTCGACTTCGACCTCACCGAGGGAGTCGGCCTGACGCTGCATACGGTCAATTATTACAAGGACGGCAAACTGCTCGACGTCCTGCCGAGCACAAAGTTCGTCAGCGCCTGGCGCAGCGCCGGCGCCGACGGGGAGTGGGTGAGCGTGGACTTCGGTTTCAAATCCACTTTTGACAAACTGGTTTTTCATTGGCTCAACCCCGCGACTTCCGGCGAAGTATTTGTTTCCGATAACGCTGAGGACTGGAAGTCCGTGGCAAAGGTGGCCGACGGGAGCGATTTCAGCGAAATCAAGCTGGCCCAGGCCGTAGAAGGACGCTATGTCAAGGTGACATTCGATGGCTCTGCCAATGGACAGCCGCTCGAACTCGCCGAACTCGAGGTATTCGGCCAGGGCGGAGCGACAGTGGTGCCCAAGAAGGCCCCCGCCCGAACGGGAGCCCGTCAGGACCTTTCCGGCGGCGCCTGGAAACTCCAGCGCGCGTCGCTGGTACAGGCCGATGGAAAGACGCTGTCCGGCTCCGCGTTCGACGATGCCGCCTGGGTGGTCGCGACCGTTCCCGGCACCGTCCTGGCAAGCTATGTCAATGCCGGCGCCGTTCCCGATCCCAACTATGCGGACAATCAGTTCGTCGCTTCGGATTCATACTTCCGTTCCCCGTTCTGGTACCGCGACACCTTCGATGCCCACATTGACTCCGAACGCCAGTATCTGCATTTCGATGGCATCAACTGGATGGCCGACGTGTATCTCAACGGCACTTCCCTCGGACGTATCGAGGGGGCATTTCGGGAGGCCGAATTCGATGTGACCGGCATCTTGAAGGACGGCCGCAACGACCTGGCGGTCCTCATCCATGAGAACGAGCATTACGGGGCGGTCAAGGAACAGACGGCCTACAGCACCGACCAGAACGGTGGATACGTCGGAGCAGACAACCCGACCATGCACGCGACCATCGGCTGGGACTGGATCCCGACCGTCCGCGGCCGTGACATCGGCATTTGGGACGACGTGTACCTGTGCTACAAAGGCGCGGTGAGCCTTGCCGATCCTTTCGTCCGGACCGTCCTGCCTCTTCCGGACACCACATCCGCCGATGTCCTGGCCGAAGTCACGTTGGTCAACCACGCCGATATACCCGTTTCCGGCTTGCTCAAGGGCACTTTCGGCGATGTCGCCTTTGAACTGGCCCAAAACCTGGCCCCGGGCGAAAGCAAGCTCGTAAAAGTCTCTCCTACCGAGGTTCCGGCCCTTCACCTGAACCATCCCAAACTCTGGTGGCCGGCAGGATATGGCGAACAGAACCTCTACGACGTCAGGTTCTCCTTCGAAAGTGATGGAAAGACTTCCGATGAGGTCTCCTTCAAGACTGGTGTGCGTCAGATGGATTTCCGGGTGGAAGCCTATCTTCCGCATGGGGGACAGAACCGCGGGTATACCGGCGATCGTCTGAGCGTCTATGTCAACGGACGCCGCTTCATCGGATTCGGAGGCAACTGGGGCTTCCCCGAGCAGTTGCTCAACTATCGGGGCCGCGAGTACGATATCGCGGTGGGCTATCACGCCGACATGCATTTCACGATGATCCGCAACTGGGTCGGCATGACGGGCGACAAGGAGTTCTACGAGGCCTGCGACCGTCACGGCGTGATGGTCTGGCAGGACTTCTGGCTCGCCAACCCCGTCGATGGCCCCAATCCTTACCATCCCGACCTGTTCAACGAGATTGCCACGGAATATGTGCGCCGCGTGCGCAACCATCCTTCGATCGGGATTTACGTCGGTCGCAACGAAGGGAATCCACCGGCAGAGATTAACGACTACCTGGCCGAAATGGTACCGCGCGAGCACCCTGGCTTGTATTACATTCCGCATTCTGCAGCCGGCCTGGTCAGCGGCGGCGGTCCTTACAGGGCGCTCCCCGTCAAAGATTACTTCAATCTCCACGGGCATGACAAGATGCACAGCGAGCGCGGCATGCCCAATGTAATGAACTACGAAAACCTCCTGCGTGCCTTTGGCGAAGACCACATCGAACCGGTCAATACCCTGGCCCATCCGAACGCGATGTACGGGCTGCACGACTATACGCTCGGCGGCGTGCCGAACGCCTCGTCCGCGCAGGCAGCCGAAAGCTTCAACCAGATCATCGCCCAGGCGTTCGGCGAGCCGGTCAATGCCAAGGAATTCAGCGAACTGGCCCAGTGGGTCAACTATGACGGATACCGCGCCATCTTCGAGGGCCGCAGCGAGCATCGCCGCGGAATGATCCTTTGGATGAGCCATCCCGCGTGGCCGTCTATGGTCTGGCAGACGTACGACTACTACTTTGAGCCGACCGGCGCCTACTTCGGCAGCAAGAAAGCCTGCGAGCCGCTCCATATCCAATGGAACCCGATCCGGGAGGATATCGAAGTCGTGAACTACCACGCTTTCGACCAAAAGGGAGTGAAGGCCAGCGCACAGCTTGTCAATCTGGACGGCACGGTCGTCTGGACCCAGGACTCTACCTTTGATATCCGGGAAGACCAGACCGTCGCCTGTTTCCCGCTGGAATTCCCGGAAAACCTGTCTGACGCATATTTCATCAAGCTGTGCCTGACCGGAGCCGACGGCAGCGTGCTTTCGGATAACTTCTACTGGCGCGGCCGCGAGGAAGGCAATCTCCAGGCGCTGAGATCCGTCGCCCAGACTACGCCGAAGACCAAGGTCTCCCGCAAGACCACGGCTGACGGATACGAGTTTACGGTATCCCTGACCAATGACGACAAGGTTCCCGCCATGATGCTTCGCCTCAAGGCAGTCGATCCTGCGACCGGCGACCTCGTGCTCCCGGTCCTGTATTCCGACAACTATTTCTTCCTCATGCCGGGCGAATCCAAGACCGTTACCGTCAAGGTCCGGAAGGAAGACTGTGCCGGAAAGCCTTATATTGCGATGCGCGGTTTCAATGTCCCCGAAGCAGCCTTGGCGGGCGGGCGGACACGGAAGGCGGCGTCTGCCTGGGCCGCCCCGTATGCTAAGGCATTGGTCGAAAATGACTGGATTCTCGGGAAGGACAAGCCCCTGCGTTTCGAAGTGAAGGACCTCGGCCAGAAGGCGGTGGAACTGTCCGTCAAGCTCGCCACGGACAAAGGTGAGCCGGTAGGTGAATGGAAAAAGACGCTAACGAAGGACGGCATCGTTCCTTTCACCTTCGACCTGCCGGACGGGTTCTACCGGGTGGATGCGACACTGGGCAAGAACCCGCTCAAGCGGTTCGTAATCGGCATCGGCGACCCCGAAAAGGTGGTCTCGCCACCCGACAAGGCCGATGATTTCGATGCTTTCTGGGAACGGAGCCTTCAGGAACTGGCTGAGGTGGATCCCCAATACAAACTGACGGAATTGCCGGAGCATTCCAACGATGTACGCAAGGCATACCGCGTGGATATGCTGTCTTGGGGAGGGGAACCGATTTCAGCTCTCCTCCTGGAACCCGTCAAGGACGGGAAGTACCCGGTGTATGTCAATTATCTCGGCTATAACTGCGACCCCTGGTATGAAGATCCTTCAGACAATCCCGAAACCATCAAGGTGTGGCTTTGTACGCGTCGGCAGGGATTTAACCGCAATCTCTCCGAACCGGCCAATTTCACGACACGCGGGCTGGAGAGTCCGGAAACCTACTATTACCACGGAGCTTTCCTGGATGTCGTGCGCGGTATCGATCTCGCGTGCTCCCGGCCGAAAGCCGACCTCTCGCGGATCTACGCAGAGGGCGGCAGCCAGGGCGGAGCCTTCACGCTGATTGCCGCCGCTCTCGACAAGCGCGTCAAGGCCATCGCTACGTTCGTGCCTTTCCTGAGCGATTATCCGGACTACTTCCAGGTGGCGGGATGGCCAGGAAATGAAATCCTCGCGGCAGCCAAGCGGCTCGGCATCCAGGATGAGGCTTTGTACCGCACGCTTTCCTATGTCGATGTCAAGAATTTCACCGACCGGATCCACTGTCCGGTACTGATGGGCTTCGGCCTGCAGGACGACACTTGCCCTCCGCACACCAATTTTGCCGGCTACAACAATATTCCGGCGGATACGGACAAGGCCTGGATCTGCTTCCCGCTGAGCGGGCACCATGTCGAGCGCGAGCCCGGCTGGAACCGGGCCCGTGACGAATTCTTCGCCCGATTCGACCGAAAAGAAAGGACGTGAGGTGGACTAATTGACAATGAAATCCGGATTATGCCCCGTAACCTCGCGAAGTCCGTTACGGCAGAATAGCTCTACAAACGTCTCAGGCAGTCTTCTTCCGGTGCAGCCAGTGGTCCTTGAGCCATTCGCGGACGGGTTCGTCATATGCCTTGAAAAGGCCGTAGGCAACGACGATGGACATGAAGACGATTCCGGCTGAAACGGCGATATGCTGCCACAGGGGAGCGTCCTGATGCTCGGCGACCCAGTTCATCTGCATGTACATCAGCGGGTAGTGCGTGATGTAGATGGGGTAAGAGATGTTGCCGAGCCAGCGGCAGACGGCAGTGCTCCGGGCGCCCTTGGTAACTGAACCGGCCCCCGTCAGGACGATGAGCGGGAACAGCACCAGGATGCAGAGCGCCTGGTACAGGCCGTCAGGGACGCCTTGCTTCCCGCCGATGCACGGCATGGCCAGCAAGACCATGATGAGAAGGCTGCACCACCAGAAACCGCCCTTCAGGTGGATCGGGGAGCCGCTCGGATTGGATTCGGTTCGATGGGCAGGCAGGATCCGGGAGATGAGCAGGCCGCACAGGAATGGATAGAGCAGGCGCGTGAAGGCGATATAGATTTGGTCCGGTGTCAGCGCCCAGCCGCCGATCACATTGTAATGCGGCGCATCCAGCAGCCCGAACACGTTCCAACCCAGGGTCAAGTCCAGGGTGAAGAAGGCACACACGACGCAGAGGACGGCCAGCGCGGCCTTGGGCAGATGCCGGAAAATGAAAGCGTACAGGATATTGCCGATATACTCGAGCGTCAAGGTCCACTGCGGTCCGTTGAAGGAGTTCAATTCGCCCCAGCCGCGGATATCCAGCCCGTTTCCGCAGGGAATTACGAAGAGTCCCATCACGAGGCACAGGGCAAATTTCCAGCCTTCCACCTGCAAAGTCTTTGGGAATGCGGTTCCCGCAAAGAAGAATAGCGCAGCTCCCACGAGCGTGCCCGCGATGACCATCGGGTGCAGACGCGTGAGACGCCGTTTGAAGAAACCCCAGGTGGACATCCGGTCCCACCGGTCATCATAAGCGTAGCCCACGACAAAGCCGCTCAGCACGAAGAAGAAATCCACCGCCAGGTAGCCGTGATTCACGATCTGATAAGCGGGGCCTCTGGAATAGGTCTCAAAAATGTGGAACAGGACCACCATCAGGGCGGCCACGCCGCGAAGGCCGTCCAGGATTTCATAACGGGGCTTGGATGCCAGATAGACGTCGGTCTTTGCCATGATTCTATGCTATAGGGTGCAACAAAGGGTTATTTCGCGAATGCTTTCAGCGCCCGTTCGTCCAGCCGCTGGACCGTCCAGTCCGAAAGAGGGACCGCTCCTTCCTCCTCGGCAAAGACTACCTCTGCAGATCGCTCGACGAACAGGGATTGGTAGATTGTGGCCTCGTCCGCGACGACATCGTCCGTGCACTTTTCATACACGGCGAGTTTACGGATGAATTCGAGGACGAGTCCCGCCTCGTCCGGCCTAGCCGGCCGTATCGTGAATGCTTTCATTTCTAATGAAAAAAGGTCAAAGGCACACCTCTTACGCCAGTATCTCTTCCAGGCGTTTGATTTGCTTTTTCAAGGAGTAAGTCTCCAGGAAGAAATCTGCCAGTTCCGTCCGCTCTTCCAGGGTGGGAGGATTCATCAGTATTTCCTGGATGTGTGCGGCAAGGTCTTCCGGTGAGCGGGGATCGAAGGTAGGAATCTTCCCGCATGTAACTTCCTTGAAGATATCTATGTCGGACACAAGAACAGGGGTTTTCAGGATGGCGGCCTCGATAGGCGTCCAACCGAAGCCTTCCAACAGCGACGGGGATACGAACAGGTCGGCATGCGTGTACAGATATCGCAATTCACCTTCCGTTCGAAATTCGCTGTCGAAAATGACCCGGTCTTTTACGCCATAGTCTGACGCCAGCCGCTCAAGGCGCTGGCGGATTTCCATGAAGTAAAGGTTCGATTTGACTTTTAGATACAAGACATGAGGAATACGATCTTTCAACATGCCCAGGGCCCGTATCAATGCCGCCGTATTCTTGCGTTCCTGTAAACTGTTAACGTCGAGGATATAGGGCTTCCCACTGATGCCCTCCACGGTTTTTTCGGGGATATCGAAGTCGAATGCCAGACTGTTATACAAAACCCGGGAATTCTTGCCCGCGTAATGCCGCACATCATCCTGGACCACCTTTGAAATGGTAATCAAATGCCGGTACAACTTGAGAGACAACTTATCACGAATACGCCATTTGAGATAGGACATTTTTCCTCGAGATTCACGGTTTCTCTCGATATAGAACAGGTCGTGGACAACGGTGTATTGCGTGAAGGGGTGGAGAAAATGAAAGAAACTGTTAAAGTGGCTTGGCAGGAGCACTTTCTGAATGGATCTTCGCCTCAATTCATCTTTCAATCCGGGCGGCAGGATGCCGCGAAGCCGGTTGTAAGATCTTAGATATCTGGCCGGTATTTCTTTCTTGTCCAATATGATCTTATCGAACGGCTCTCCAACAAGATGGTCAAGACGCGCTTCGATATCCCGCCACAGGAGGACATGAATAGCGTAATGACCATAACGCAGGAAACCCTGAATCAAACGGCAACCATAAAAAGCGAGGGAATCCGACAAGTCATTGTTGTCTTTAATAAAGGTGCAGTCGATAAGCAGATTGCTTTCAGGATTGGATTCGTTCTTTTTCATCGTTGCAGATTAATCAGACAGAGCTTTCATGGAGCCCCTTTCTTGTTTCGGCAAATGTATGGATTATTGAAGGAATTCACAAACTTTGACTGTCGGAATCAAAGCAGTTTCATCGCAATGTAAGCGCAAGCCTCGGCATCGGCGAGGGCGTGGTGATGGTTGGTTAGGTCGTAGCCGCAGGTAGCGGCGACGGTCTGTAGCTGGTGGTTGGGGAGCAACCGGCCATAGTACCTTCTGGATGCAGCCAGGGTGTCGTAAAACGCATAGTCCGGATAGTCCATCCGGTACACGCGGAACACCTGCCTGAGACAGCCTTCGTCGAAAGGACTTTTGTGGGCAACCAGGGGAAGCCCCTCGTTGGCCGTCTCGAAATCAACGGCTCTCTTTTCAGCCCAGCGTAATGCTCTCGATCCGCAGGCGCAGGATTCCGGAAGGGACCTGCGCCTCGGCGATTTCGCCGACCCTCTTGCCCATCAGGGCGGCGCCGATCGGGGATTTCAACGAAATCTTGCCCGCCTCGAGGTCCATCTCGTGCGGGCTGACGATCTCGAACCGCATCCGGGTATTCGTCGCGAGGTTCGTGAATTCAACCCGGCTCAGCAGGCAGACCCGGTCTTTGGGGAGGCTGTCGGGGTCGATCACGCGCGAATGCTCCAGGACTTTCTGCAGGAACCGGATCCGGCTGATGGTCTTCCCCTGCATCCGCCTTGCCTCGCGGTATCCTGCATTGTCGCTCCGGTCCCCCTGGGCGCTGGCTTCCGCAAGGTCTTCCTTCACATTGGGGTAGACCTCGTGGATCAGGTGCTTCAATTCGGCCGCGATCTCGTCGTATCTTTGTTTGGACAGGTATTCCATCGCTCAAATTTACGTATTTTCTTTGAAACACACGCTGGTCCAGGGCTCAAAGGGTCTGCAGGAACTAAGCGGAGACTTTCCTGTATTGCCCGGGCGAGCCCCCCGCCATCCTGGAGAAGAACCGGCTGAAGGAAGGCGCGTCGGCGAAATGCAGGAACTGATGAAAACCATCGAATTCCCGTTCTACGACGATCCCAAGCAGCAGATCGAGTCGGATTACGCACCGGATGCCGTCAAGGACCTGAGCGAGCTGGCGCAGGCCTTCGCGGATGACTATCCCACCCAGAAACTCATCCTGAAATGGATCGACGGCGAGGCCGAGCATATGGCCTGGGAAGCCCAGTATCTGCACTTCATCGAGAAGCTCGGCTACGAGAATTTCCTCATCGCGATGATGTAGAAGGGAAGATCGACCTAGTCTTCGAGTCCCGGCGAACCCTCGTTTGCCGGGACTTTTTTGACAAGTCGGGGGAAAAATGACTATATTTGTGACGAATCAATGATTAGTTGACCATGAAAAAACTGTTTTTGATCGCCCTTGCGGCCCTGATGTGCGCGCCCGCCTTTGCGCAGCGGAGCACATCCAGCCTCTATTCCACCAGCAACGATGTGCTCTCCATCAACAGCCTGTCCCATTGGGGCTGGGGCTATTCCTTCGTGCAGTCGGATGCGTTCAAGCCGGCCGGGAGCGGCGAGTTCTTCCTGAACATCCTGGATTTCAAGTTCTATCCCGTGGAAGAGTTCGGTCTGGAATTCGGTCTGGACTGCAAATGGTCCTACACCGGTTCCAAGGAATCCATGTTCATTCAGAACGACCATATCGTCAAGGCGGTTCCCTTCGTGATTCCGGGCAAGACCATTGAGAAGCCCCGCAGCCAGATTTCCATTTTCTCCCTTTCCGTCCCGGTGCTGGCGAAATTCGTTCTCAACCGTTTCCGCATCGGCGGAGGCGCCGAGGCCAATTTCAACCTGGTCGGAGATACCTTCTATCGCTATCGTGTCGATGGAGACAAGACGAGGGAACGCGAGAAGCAGCTTGCGCTGAACAAGTTCTCCTACAATTTCGTGGGCCTGGTCGGAATGGGGAACCTCACCATCTTCGGAAAGTACTATCCCAAGAATTCCCGGATGCTCCCCGAGGGCAGCGTGGATTTCAACTACTGGACCCTGGGCGTGGCCCTGGCCCTGTAGTTATGGCATAGACCCGCTCCTCCGCAGGAAAGACGGCTATAGCGCCCCCAGCAGGCTGGTCAGGGCCTTGACCGTCGCATTCACATTGGCATCATTCTGCGGGACCTGCTGCGTGCCGTTCGCATAGGCCTTGGTCGCGGACTCGCTGAAGGCGGACGTGTCGATGTTGTTGAGCGCCTTCAGGCCCGACAGCACCTTGGCCACGTTACCGCTGTTCACCAGGTTGTTGGAACCGTTGATGAGGGCCGTGGAAAACTCGTCGGTAAAGGCCTGCGTGGCGTTCGACAGGGAGCCGGCGCCAGTGAGGATCTTGCCGATGTTGATGATGTTCGTCAGGTTGGACAAGTCGATGCCGCCGGCCGCCTTGAGCACGTTGTAGATGGCGGAGATGGCCGTTCCGGTATTGCCGCCTAGGGAGGTGGCGCTGGCCGCTTTCTGGAGGATGCTGCAGGAGGTGAGAAGGAGCAGGGTGGCGAGGCCCACCGCAATGCGTTTCATCAGTTTCATTTTGTCCGTTTTTTAAGGTTGTCCGCTACGAAGATACATTTTTTTTCAATAAAACAGGTCGATAGGGCATCATCGTTTTTCTCTGCAATGAAGAAACTATCCCAGAAGTTTCATGGCAATATATGCACAAGCCTCCGCATCGGCCAGGGCGTGATGGTGGTTCGTGAGGTCATAGCCGCAGGCTGCGGCGACGGTCTGGAGCTGGTGGTTGGGGAGTGACCGGCCATAGTATCGCCTGGATGCAGCCAGTGTGTCGTAAAACAGGTAGTCCGGATAGTCCATCTGATAGACGCGGAACACCTGCTTGAGACAACCTTCATCAAAAGGGCTGTTGTGGGCGACCAGCGGCAGCCCCTCGATGAGCGGTTCGATCTCTTCCCAGACGAAAGGGAAGGCGGGGGCGTCCTCCGTGTCCTCGGGCCCCAGCCCGTGTACGCGCCGGCAGAACCACTGAAAGTACTCCGGCTCGGGATGGATCAGGCTATAGAACCGGTCCACGATTTCTCCGCCGCGCACGACGACTACGCCCACGCTGCAGACGCTGCTCGGACACTCGTTGGCCGTCTCGAAGTCGATTGCCGCAAAATCCCTCATATCTTGTACATCCGGGCGTTCCCCTACACTTTCCATCGGACGCGCCAGCGGCCGTTCTCGAAGTCGTGACTGAGAATCTTGAACGTTCCGATCTCGGAGGTGTTCCTCACGTGGGCTCCGGCGCAGGCGCAGGCGTCGTAGTCGCCCACGCGGACGATCCGGAGCGTTTCGGAGACGTCCGCGGGAAGTTTGCTCAGATCGACAATGGCGACCGCCTCATTCCGGGGCATGAACTCCACCGTCACATCCAGATTTCGTGATATCACTTCATTGACCGTCGATTCTATGGCCGATACCTGCTCGTCGGTGGGGCAGGAGGGGAGCTGGTAGTCGCATTTGGATTTCTTGCGTTCGATATGGGCGTTCCGGGAGCGGGGACAGCCGAACATCCGGACCATCGTGGCATTCAGGATGTGCTCGGCCGTATGCATCGGAGGATACTCCTCCTTGTTGTGGGCGTTCAATACAGGTTCCATTTCGTTATCGGATACTCGTTCCCGCTCTCCTCGGCGCCCTTGGCGAACTGACGGGCCAGCAGATCGGAATTGCCGTCTTTGCGGGGGCTGCCCGCGATGATCAAGACTTTCTTCATACGTTCATGTGGTTTAAGCGGTACAAATTTACAAAAAACCGCCCAAAGGCGGTTCTCAGTCCAGCGCATAATCCAGCCGCATGACCTTCACCGGCCGCTCATCACCCCGGTACAAGGTGGCTGCACCAGTTGACCTCCCCGGTGTCACGGAAGCCGCATTTCTCCATCACGTGTCCGGAGGAGGGATTGTCCACGAAGAAATCGCTCCAGAAAACCTGGAAGCCCTTTACACCAAAGCACCAGGAGACCATCGCACAGAGCGCCTCGGTGCACAGTCCCTGGTTCCAGTACGGCCTCGCGATCCAGTAACCCTGTTCCGCATCATCCTCGCCGATGTCGATGTTGCTCTCCCCGAAGGCGTAATAGCCCATACATCCGACCGGTTCCCCGGTCTCCTTCAGCACCATGGCCCAGGTATGGCCGTTAGAGAAGATATCCCGGATGACGGCCTGGCGGCGGAAAAGTCCCTTAGCATTGATGGTATCCGCAATCTGTTCCGTCCGCATCCCCCGGTTGGATGATGCCAGCACGTAGACGATGGCTTCCTCAATCTTCATCCTAAACTTGATGCTTGATTGTATAGCCTTCGGCGGAAAGCAATTCAAGTGCCTTTCCGAAATCGGCAGCCTTGGTCAAGATATAGTCCGTGTTGAATGTGGAGATGGCGAAGATGCCGATGCGGTTCTCTGCAAGGACGGCAGAAATCTTCGAGAGGATCCCGATCAATGAGAAATCCAGCACGCCTTCGATCCGGAATGCCCTCCAGCCGTCACTGCGTTTCGTCGTATCCGACGGGACTGTTGCGGTGGGACAGACCAGCGAATACTCCTCATCGGTAGCACCGGTGAAGGTGAAAGGATGGTTGAGATCTATCTGAGAGTAATCCTTCAGCTTGCAAACCGAAAATGATTCATTGATAACCTTTAACGTCACATTTATAGATTCTTCTTTAAGCTCCAGCTGCCCATCGTCTTACCATTGTATTCAATCTCCCTCTCGTCGAAGACCTCGTAACCTCGCTTGAGATAGAAGTCCAGGTTCTTCCTGGAATTGGTGAAGAAAACCAGCTGTTTGCCTCCATGCTCACGCACATAG